>CEBY01002611.1_pt1 | contig 201165 bp, 209 predicted proteins | sample 554731 | NCBI WGS metagenome assembly CEBY01 (sample SAMEA3182050, study PRJEB8094) | gut metagenome | biome: human; feature: gut; material: Stool; isolation source: human stools | place: Canada | collected 2012-02-22
GGTGACGGCGGGTGCAATATCTGCGGCGGGCTGGGCCCATTTCTCGGTTTCCTACCCTGTTCGCCCCACTGTAAGCCGGAAGTGCAGGAGGACAAGGAACTAAACGGAGATTATGACTTCTACCGGCCCATTATCCGGGTGGAGAACCATGATTGACAATAGAAGCTTGATACGAAATAAAGAAAGAGAGGTGCCGACATGGGAGCATGGGGCATAAAAGCATTAGAGCGTGACGAAGGGTTGGATGTACTGGACATCCTCAAAAATGAATATGTACCGGAGCATCCGGTAATGGATCTGGGCGAGATGATCGAACTGATGAAAGAGGAAGTCATGCTGGGATCTGACTTCTCACAAATCGACTTCCTCTTTGACAATACTGCGATGGCTCTGGCGGAGCTGTATTTCCAATGGAAGGATAACAGCAAACTGGACTACGATCATGAAGAAGCTATATGGGATAAAGTCACCGGTTTCACAGCATCCAAAGAAGCCCTTGCTTTCCTGCTGCGGCAGCTCACCGACATCAAAAACGAGGTGCCGGACGAGGACGGCACCCGTGAGATTGTGGATCTTTGGAAGAACGAGGACAGCGGTGAGATCGCTCCTGCGTGGTTGGAACACTTGAATCAGCTCATTGATCGACTGGATTCAGAACAGGAGGCACGACAAATGTATATCAAAAAATACTGGGGCAACTTTATCGGAGGCTCGGACGACAGCCTGAACCTTGTGGCATTTTTGGAGGATCAGAAACAAGAGGAGATCCCCCTCAGCGAGATTTTCGCCAAGATTGGTCTGGACAAGCAGAACTGGGACTTCCGCCAGACCGTGGAGTATCTGGAGTTCACCCATTCGGACGGCGTGGAGATGGACTTCCACTTCGCCATTGATGTGGTCACCGACCTGGCCGCCATCCTGCTGGAGTGCAGCGTCAGTGGCAGTGTAAACCTTCAGGATCTGGACGAGTACAACACCCCCGCCCGCCGTATCCGCATCACTGCTACGCCAGAGGAGCATGACGCAATGAACAAGTCCCTGGCGGACTTTGTCCATGCCCCGCTGGAATACGACATCAGCGAGATGATGGGCGAGGATGAGATCACAGATATGGCTTATCAGGTGGAGATGCTGCGGAAAGAGCTGTACGAAGCCTCCGGCCGTAATCGGAACTACCATGTAAAGGCGGAAGATGTGAAACATCTGCTTCCCGACTGGGAGGGCGCCGATGGCTGTATCGCCACCAACCGCATCACGGTGGAGGGCTACAAGGTTGGCTACTGCTACCGGGAGGAGCCGGACGGCGGCTGGGACAGCGGCTGGCGCTTCACCGCCGGTGACGAGAGCGAGGCGTACATGGACGACCCCAACAATGCTGGGATCTACAAGCTGAATACGATCTGCAACGACGACCCCGACATCATTCCTCTGCTGCATACACCCGCTTCCTGCGCCTTTGAGCGGGATGAGAATGGCGTGTTTCAGCAGATCAAAGACTGGAAGCCGGATGAGGACGAGGAGGACTTGGATATGGACATTTTGAAGCAGTGCCAGAAGTGGCATGAGGAGAGCAAACAACATAAAATTATTGATGCGCTGGAGGCCATCCCCGCCGAGGAGCGTACCCCTGAGATGGACAGCGAGTTGGCCCGCGCCTATAACAATCTGGCAGACCCACATAAGCCAACTTGCAAAGAAATGCTCAAAAAGGCCCTCGCTCTGCTAAAGCCCCATGAGGAATACTTCGAGGACGACTATTACTGGAACTTCCGCATGGGTTACTCTTACTTTTATCTGGATCAGGAGGGCCGGGCTCTGCGATATTTTGAAAAGGCATTGGAAGTCCGCCCTGGTGACGATGACACCAAAGAGTTTATCGAACGGTGCAAGAGGGGTATTTCTCTGCCGCAGTTCTGGGAGTGCTTCCGGGAGCGGACAGAGGACTGGTGGGAAACCTTTGCCGAGATGGAAGCAGAATTGCGCCAGATGATGGACGAGGACAAAGACCACACCCGCGGTGCCGAACTCGTGGCCCAAATGGAAGGGGCTTTGAACCAGGCGTTTGACGAAATCTCCTTCGAGATGGGCTTCAACGGCGAGAAGTACGAGCTGATCCTCACCCCGGAGGGTGACAAGGTCAAACTGTTTGAGCTCTGTTACTTCCAGAAGCACGCCCCCAAGGAGGTGCTGGAGCACTGGAACATCCTGGTGGGCCGTCAGCCCTCCCAGAATATCGGCCTGCGTACCGAGGATGGATGGGACATCTCTGGGGAGGATGTGCAGATCTGGCTGGAGGAGCAGGGTGAAAACAGCTTCGCCATCTCCGCCTACTGTGAAAAGCTGCTGCCCATGCTCCAGGAGGCGGAAGGCCGAGTCTGGTGGATGCTCACCACCCTTACTGACCAAGTGCTGGGCGAGATTCCCCACATGAGATACATAGATAGCTTTGATGTACTGGAGGGACCCAAAGCCGAGCCGTCCATGCTTATGTCCCAGCTTCCCGACGCTCTGAAGGAGCGGGGCCTGGAACTCTCCACCGACCCGGAAGCCTATCTGAACAGCTACCTTGGCTACAAGATGGAACCCAACAAGGACCCGGAAGCCGATTGGCGGCTGGATGTGATGGTCGGCTCCACCAACTGTGTGCCGCTCATCAACGGCTATCTGAATGCCGATAATGACTTCATGGACGCACTTCATGCCGACGGCGCGGTGGCGGGCTTCTTCTGCTATCCTCTGGATGCTCTGCGGGAGGAGGAAGGAACGAATAAGATTTTCGACTTCCGGGACAAGCTGGAAGAAGTGTTCACCACCGGCGACGGCCCGGAGGTTCTCACCCTCACCGGCGGAGCCACCGGCCTTTTCTGCGGCTATGTGGACTTCATCGCTTGGGACATTGAAGCGGCACTCCAGATGGCAAAGGAGTTCTTCGAGGACAGTGAGATTCCCTGGGCCAGATTCCACACCTTCCGTCGAGAAGCAGGCACTGTGAATCTGAAAACGCCGCCCGAGGAGGAACCGGACGATGAGGATCAGGTCCCCGAGCTGGACGAGACGCTGACGGGTATGGACTATATCCCTTACACCCCGCAGAACGAAGAAGAATTCTTCCAGCAGCTGGAGCAGTGGAACGACGAGGACGAATACACCCGCTGCATCCAGGCATTGAACGCCATCCCGGAGGATTGGCGAAACTACCGCACCGCCTATGCCATGGCACGGGCGCTGGAGAACTACGCTATTCTGGGCGACCACACGGAGGTCCCCCCTAATTATAAGGGAGATAAGGCCCTGCGCCGAGCTATCGAAATGCTGGAGTCCGTCCAAGAAGAGGGTCAGGACAAGGCCCAGTGGAATATGCGGATGGCCTATGCCTATCAGTATCTATATGGTCAGGAGGAAAAGGCCATCCCCTACGCCCAGCGGTGGGCCGAGCTGGACCCTGAGGACGAGGACGCCCCGGCAGTGATTCAAGCGTGTCAGGATGAGATTGCAAGGCGAGCTGAGGCAGAAGCCGAGGACGAGAGTGACCACACTGGCGTCTTCACCGGCTTTGTGCTGCTGTCTAAGGCAGAATGGGATAAAAAGCAGTTCATCCGGGATATGAAGGAAAAGTGGGACATCGCCGTGGATGAATATGACGCCAGCGAGGAGAAGGACGATGACGCGCTGGTGTTTGAAGTAGGCGACATGCTCGCCGCCGTCAGCCTGAATAACTATCCCATCCCCGGAGGCGAGGCCGAGGGCAATGCGGAAAACAACTATATGTGGGAGGATGCGGTCAAGGTAGCCAAAAAGCACCGTGCCCACCTGATGGTAGCAGTGCTGGGTAAAGAGGAGAATTTGCTGGAAAAGGGCAAGCTGTTCACCAAGGTGGTTGCCGCCTGCTGTCGCCAGGAATATGCCACCGGCATCTACACCAGCGGCGTGGTGTTTGAGCCCCGGTTCTATGAGGGCTTTGCCGACATGATGCAGGAGGACGAGCTGCCCATCTTCAACTGGATCTGGTTCGGCCTCTGGCGGGATGAGAATGGCATGAACGGCTACACCTACGGCATGGCGTCGTTTGGCAAGGACGAGATGGAGGTGCTGGGCACCGATGCTAAGCCGAGCGATCTGCGGGACTTTTTGGCCAGTCTCGCCTCCTATGTGCTGGAGAATGATGTGGAACTGCACGATGGAGAGACCATCGGTTTTGCGGAGGATGATAAGCACACCATCACCTGCAGCCCTGGCGTCGGACTGCCGGAGGAGCAGATGACCCTGAAAATCTCCTGGGCGTCATCGGACGGTGACCCTGACGATGATGACGATGAGCCGGATGGCGAAGCGCCCGAGGATGAGGAATCCGGTGTTCCCGAGGTCTACACCGAGGAGGAGATGGAGGCCGTCGAGGGGCACATCCAGCAGTATTTCGGTGAGTTCGAGAATGTGTTCCATGAGCTGTCTTCGCCGGACATCCATGTTGACATCTGCGTGGTGCCTCCCTCCGAGGAACGGAACTACTACACCCTGGTCACCATGGGTATGGGTGCCCACCGGATGAATGTCCCGGAGGAACTGGCGGAATACAAGCTGGAGCGGGCGGAACTGGCCATTGCGCTGCCGGGGAACTGGAAGCTGAAACATGAGGATCTGAAGAATGAGCGGTGGTACTGGCCTATCCGCCTGCTGAAAACCCTGGCCCGCCTGCCCATTGCCAGCGATACCTGGCTGGGCTTCGGCCATACCATGGACAATGAGGAGGACTTCGCAAAGGGCACAAAGCTGTGCGCCGCCATGCTGACTGGTCCCCAGGACACCGAAGATGGCAGCGAGGTCTGCATCCTGCCGAGTGGCGAGGAGGTCAACTTCTATCAGGTGATTCCCCTCTACCGAGAGGAATTGGAATATAAGATGGAGCATGACGCAGATGCTCTGTTGGACAAAATGGACGGCATCAGCTTTGTGACTTACAATACCCGTCCCAACACCATGACTATGGGCAAACTTGGCAGTGTGGAGGACGGCGGCGTGATGGAAATGGATTGCGCTGACTGGCACCTGGAAACCATTCAGGAAAAGAATCTGCCGGTGGATGAGCTGAGCGCCTACAACCACATGGCCATTTACCTGCGCTGGTGCATGGAGCATGACCTGATGGGTGAGGAATTCCTTGCGGAGTACAAAGAGGTAGTAGAAAAGGTCAAGGTTGATCCTGCCAGTGTAGACCTGCGGGCGTTTATCCGGGATGAGCTGGATGGGCAGCTGGTGGGCCCGATGTTTAACAAGATTGGCCGGGCTTTTGCCTCCTACTACTATGGGGAGCCGGACAGCCCCTATTTCCCCAGCGACATCGACGACTATGCCATTGGCGTCATCGGGCAGGAGCGCAATTACTCCGACGAGATCCAGGATGAAGCCTATCTGTTCATCCCCTTTGACGAGGACTACTATCAGGCCATGGCAAAGGTGATCGAGGAACGCTTCACCAACTGGCAGGGACAGGACTTCGACGAGGACACGCTGGAGCCTTCTGATACAGCCCGGGCCATTATGGAGTATCTGGACTGCGAATGTACCTATTTCCCCTCCATGAAGGACGATGACCCCATTATGGCGGCTTACGGATATGCCAAGCGGGACAGCGCCCAGGAAGGCTTTGTGCCGGTGCTCATCAAGGCAGACGACGAAACACTGCTGGAGTGTCTGGTGATGAATGCCGACCCGGAGAATGAGGCGGACATTTACGAATTTGACCTGAAAACCGTAACGGAGTACCGGAAGAAGATACTCTCCGCCCCCGTCAAGGACGGAAAGGCGGTTTTGGAGGAATTGACCGGCCGGCGCAAGGAAGAAGCCGAGGATGACGATATGGACTGGGATGAGGAGATCCTGGGCGAGATGGAAGGCGGCTATGACAATAACCGTATCTCCTGCTACTGGGATTCCGACACCGATATGACCCACCCTCTCATTCTGGCGAAAATTCCGGTCAAGAACCCCTGGGAGATCTTTGCCTACCTGCCCTTCGGAAACTGGAATGACTGCCCCGACACCCCGGAGCTGATGGCAGCGTCCAAATACTGGTTCGCACAGTACGGCGCGGTGCCTGCCGCCATGAGCCACGATGAGCTGGAGTTCCTGCTTCCGGCCCCCGTCCCCAAGGAGAAGGCCATGGATGCGGCGGTGGAACTGTATGGCTTCTGCCCCGATGTCATCGACCAGGGACCGGAAGACGCCACCGTGGGCGCTTTGGCTGATGTGCTGCGGCAGTCCACTGTCTGGTATCTCTGGTGGGACTAAGTGGAGAGTATGACTATGAACGAATACCTGAAGCAATATATTGAACTCCAAAAGCAGTTTCGGGAGACAGAAGGAGCTCCAGACAGTGTCCGCGCTCTCTATACCTTCAAGGAGAAACTGGAGATATCGGAAGACAAACAGGCCAAGGAGGTGCTGGTGGATGTGTATGATCTGCTGGACTTCAAGAAGGATGCCTACGAACTGCTCTGCCAAATCGGAAATCGTTCCGATAAAAAGACACTCAAGCGGCTGGGCACGCTGAAGGAATATGCGGAAAACTGGGGCAATCATTATGCTCTCCCCAAGCCCAAAACGCCGCAGGAAAAGCAGAAAGAGAAGGAGCGGCAGGCCCAGCTGGGCCTGCCCACCTTCCGGTATCACCCCAACCCTCTGGAAACCGGCGCTTTTGAGGAGTCCGCAGATGGCGTTGCCTGCGAGTGCTGCGGCAAAACGACCCATATTTTCTATGCAGGCCCCTTTTACGCTGAGGAGGATATTGAGTATCTATGCCCGGAGTGTATCTCCAGCGGCGAGGCGGCCCGGAAATATGACAGCAGCTTCCAGGACGATTGCTCCGTGGACGATGGCGTGGAGGACCCGGCCCGACTGGACGAGCTCATCCACCGAACTCCTGGCTACTGTGGCTGGCAGCAGGAATACTGGCGCGCCCACTGCGGCGACTACTGCGCCTATCTGGGCCATGTGGGTGCCAGAGAACTGAGGGCGCTGGGTGTGCTGGAGGATGTGCTGGACGATCCGATGTGGGATGACGAACAGAAGGAAATGATCCGGGAATCCGTCAACGGCGGGCATCTGCAATGCTATCTGTTCCAGTGTCTCCACTGCGGAAAACACCTGGTCTGGATGGATTTTGATTGAGGAGTTTCCCTATGACCACACAATTATATCTTCAAAAAGCAGAGATGCAGCTGGCAAGAGGGATGGAAGAAAAAGCCCTGGAAAGCCTGTTGGCGGCCCTTGCCTGTCAGGACAGAGATGCTGTCAGCGAAACCCAAGTCCGTTGCCTTTTAGGTGAATACTGGTTTGTCCATCAACAGTATGTGCAGGCAGAGGAACAGCTTAGCTGGATCTCCGATCATGCGGAGCGGCTGGAACAGGACTATGATGACCTGCTCAATGAGGAAATTCGGGAAGCGGAGGTACTGCTGGGAATCATGCAGAGATACTGCCTCTGTTCTGGAAAATGAAGAAAGGAAAATGCGGCTATGATTCGTGAGATACATAAAAATGATTTTGGAGAGTTTGAGGGGACAGTTTGGAACGAATTGTTCCAGACAGATCTGACCATTTGTTTCCCTGGAGAGGCAGATCAGGCATACGCCCAGCAGTGTGCCGAGTATTTTAGCAATCTTCCGCAGGAGATGGTTGACCGCCTATGTGCTTACTGCCTACGCTATTGTGATGCTCTGCGGAATTTTTTCGATGAGGACGAATTCGAAATCCCAACCGGCATAAATGGCAGAGACATACTTTCTTACATCACACCGTCTTTGCTGATGGCCGAAACCCATCCGAATACAGACGGCATTGCTTTCCATGTGGAATGTGGATGCGCTTGGGAGGTAGAGCACGGCTTGGAAATCACCATCAGCGGTGAGCGGATTCTTTATGTGGGACCCTATGAAGGCATTTCTCCCTACAACCAGGCCAGGCTGGAATCTATAGGCTTTTATGACGAGGAGAGCGATTTTTCCGGTAACTTCGCGGATCAGGAATGAGGATGGAAAAAACTTCCTCAACCCCGCCACAAACAAACTTACAATGGGAAAATGGAGGGGGCATAATGACCTTTAACGAAGCAATGCAAATGCTTGGAAGCAAGTTGCAAGGAAAATACGGACATTTAGGCTTTAAGTATAAAAAATCCGACAAAACGCTTACGAGGCACAGCAAAAATTTCACCTATATGATTGCTTTTTCCTCATTCGGTGGGAACACAAAGGATAGCATAAGCATAGAGGTTTGCTATATAATCAACACCCGTCCATACGACCCTTATGGTTATGGATGCCTATGAATCTTTGGAAAAGAAAATTATGGAGAAATATGACTTAAAGGAACCCTTTGAGTGGGAATAAAAGGTGAAATTTATGTGGGAAAAGCAAATGTATGAGCTACTTGATAAACTTAGCCAAATCAATTATGAAGAACTCGATATAGACGATTTCTTAGATCAAAGAGACAGTGATCCTTTTGATAGCGAATGGGTCAGGATTTATCAGGCTCTCGAAGAACTGAAAAAGGGAAAAACGGTTGCTGATACCCGAGAAATAGAGAAGAAAGCATACATCACCGTCTACGAAAAATCGGAGAATGATGAGTTGGCAGGGTACATCTCTGACGACTTTGGACTGATTGCAGATAGCAAACGGCTGAACTACTCGGACGAATGGCTGGAGAAGCTGATTTCCTGCTATGAAAATGCAAGGATACCCTGCGGGGAACTTTGAGGGAGGCAATGCTATGGGACTTGACATCTACGCCGGAACTCTGACACGGTACTATTCTCACAGCTGGAAAACTGTTGTTCAGCAGTGGGCGGAGGAAAATGGATGGGGCTTTCAAAAAATCACACCGGATGGAGAAGCTGCTGATAACGAGGAAGAAATGTCCCCGGCTGAGGTCCAGGCGGTGGTGGAGAATTGGCGGGATCAGATCTTGAGCGCCATTTCTCAGCCGGGCCAGCCTCCCTATGCTCCCTGGCCGGAGGATAATGAGAAGCCCTATTACACCGACAAGCCGGATTGGGATGCCTTCGGCGCTATGCTGCTGGTGGCCGCCTGCCATACATACAATGAGCCGGTGCCTTCCACTGTGGAGAAGGACTGGAACTTCGGGGAGCATCCTCTGGTCGCCCGTCTTGCATCGGACGAGGAGCGGGTGTGGTCTCTGCTGCGTGGGGCAACTTGGTGGCTGCCTCTGGCTGATGCCTTCTTCTTTCAGGCGCCTCTGCCCACCGATGATCAGGCGATGATCGCCACCCTGGGCGGACTGCGGAAGGAGCTGGAGAAGCTGAACCAGCTGGCGTGGCAGGCCGATGAGAATACCATCCTTACTTGGGCGGATACGGAAGGATACCCGGTAGACGGAACCATAGACGCAGATGGACAGTACAGCAAGGCGGACATCCCGGAACACACTCAGTATGACACCCAATCCCTGGCCAAGTTTGCCTTCTCCATGTTCTGGCGGGCCATGCGGTTTGCCGAGGAACAGCAGGTGCCCATCCTGCTTGATTATTAAAGAGGATTTGTCAGGAGGTGGAGACCAGATGAGCAATCAAGTGTTCAAGCAGAACCTGAACGACAAAAAAGGCCCCCAGCCCGGAGGCCCCTATCTCATTCAGATGCTGTTCAAAGAGCCGGTGGACATGCCGGACAAAGAAAAAATGACTGCCGTGATGGAGAAACACATCGGATCGGTGGAGTGCTTCTGCCACGATAAAAAGATGGCCGGCTTTGCCGCCCTGGATCATATCGCGGAATTTCAGGATGGCAAATGCCCGGTGCAGCTGATGGTGATGAAATGCGATAAGTTCAAGGGCAAAGGCTTTGACGCCTTCCTGATGAGCCAGATGTGGGACTGCCAGGAGGATCGGGAGCGGATCTTCCGGGAGTGCCGGTATCAGGTGGTGGCCACCGATATGCTGGCAGCGGCGCTCCCGGCGCTGGAGCGGGCCAACCTGGACGCCGACTTTTTGGACGCCCTGGCGGAGCTGTATCCTACCTGTGAGGCGTTCTTTTTCCAGAACTGCGGCAAGCTGTTTCTGGCGGAGGATGTGCGCTCCCATCAGATCGAGGGCCCGGATCGGTTCATCCGCTTTGGCGTCAATGTCCGATTCTTCAACATTGAGGGCACTGAGGATATGCTCATTGACACGGTGGGCATGAGCACCCTGTTTCTGCCGGATCTCCAGTACCACTTCCACGACATGGACCCCAACTGGGTGGTAAACCACGCCTACAATGTGGCGTCCTATATTCTGGCCAATGACAACCCCATTCAGGATGGAGAAACGATAGACGGCGTAGAGAATGGTCAGATGAGCAGGGAAATCCAGTGGAAGTGCCAATATGAGGATGCTCTGATTCAGCCACCCAGAGGGGTGCTGGACATCAACATGGGAAAATATGCATCTGGAGGCCGCTGAGAAACAGCAGGAGCATAATTTTGAGAGCACAAAACTCTATTTAGGAGGTGATCACAATGCAGAGTAATATCCGTATCATTGAGCTGCTGCGGTTTCTTTATCAGCAAACCGATGAAGCACATGCAGTTACAGTATCTGAGATGATAGAGTACCTCAAAAGCAAAGGGATTCCATCTGTGCGTCAAACTGTCTATACTGACTTGGAGGCGCTGGACACCGCAGGAATTGATATCGTCCAAATCAAAAGCACACAAAACAGATATTTCATTGGCAGCCGCATTTTTGAATATCCTGAGTTGAAGATGCTTGTAGATGCCGTGGCATCCTCCAAGGTGATTTCTGCGAAAAAATCTCAGGCACTAATTCAAAAGCTGGGACAGTTGACCAGCATCCAACAGGCGGAACAGCTCCAAAGGTTGGCCAGCCTCTCCAGCCGTGTGAAGCCGCATAACGAAAAGGTCTATTACATCATTGATAGCATTCAGACTGCTATCTTGGATCAACACCAAATCAGTTTCCAATACTATGAGTACACGCCAGAGAAAAAGAAAATCCTGAAACACGATGGATATCGCTATATTCTGGACCCCTATGCTTTGGAGTGGAAGAACGACCATTATTATTTGATTGGATACTCTCATAAGCATAAGGGAATTGCCCATTTTCGTGTGGATCGTCTGACCAGCGTGGAGCCGTTGGATTCCAAGTTCCAGCCAATGCCTGATTTTGATGTAGCCGCCTATACGAACAAAATGGTTGATATGTTTGCGGCAGAGCATGCAGAGCAGGTCAAACTTCTCTGTTCCAATGAGCTGATGCGGGTCATCATTGACCATTATGGTGAAGACATCGAGATATCTCCATATGATGATACCCACTTTACAGTGATAATTGAAGTCAACCCCAGCGGAACCTTTTATGGGTGGGTATTTAAGTTTATGGGAAAAATACGAATTTTGTCACCCCAATCCTGTGTAGATAAAATGCAGGATATCGCTCGTACATTTATATGAGAACCCCCGCAAGGTGTTAAAGAATTTTAACACCTTGCGGGGAACTCTTTTTTTTGCCATTGAATAGAACATCTGTTCTGACTATAATGAAATTAAGAGTTCGCTGCACAGCGAACACCCTCAATAACAGGAGGCAAGTCACCATGACTTTTGGAGCGTTTATCTCTGCAAAGCGTAAAGAACTTAGGCTAACGCTGCGAGAAACCGCAAAGCATCTTGGTATTGCATGTGGGTATCTCAGTGATGTTGAGCAGAGCCGTCGTCCCGCACCAGAAGGTGATTTTGTAGAACGGATATCTCGCTATCTGGATCTCAGCAAAACCGATCATGAAAGGCTGCTTGACTTAGCTGCAAAGTCTCGGAATAGGATTTCTGCCGATCTACCAGAGTATATCATGCAAAAGGATATCGTTCGTGCAGCACTTCGTGTTTCTAAAGATGTGAATGCCACCGACGAGGAATGGCAGGCATTCATTGAGCAAATGAAAAATCGACCGCGATAAGGGGGGCCTACGGTGTCAGTTCCGCGAATTCGCTTGGAGACAGTTGAAGCTATTGCACGCAAAATCCTGATGGAATATGACAGCTCGCTTCTGAGTGGTGAACCGAGACCGATCCCCATCGAAGCTATCATCGAAGTAAAGTTCGACCTGATTCTGGAGTATCACATTCTCCGCAAAAATGGTGCTGTATTGGGAGAAACCATCTTTGATGACGGCCCCGTCATCCTATATGATATGGATGAACGGTCGTATAAAATCATTGCTGTCAGAAAAGGAACGATTCTGATTGATGAACGCCTTTGTGAAATTCGCAGTATCGGGCGACTTCGCTTCACATGTGCCCATGAGCTGGCCCACTGGGTGCTACATAAGAATCTGTATTCTGGGACTGGAAATATTGCAGCATACAATGGACAGTGCTCTACTGACGAGAGCGATGGAGTGATAGAGAGACAAGCGGATGCGTTGGCAACAGCCCTTCTGATGCCGCTTCCGCAAATCAAAAAGTGTTTTTATCGTCTCCGCTCCGGAAGAACTATGGAGCAAATAGTTGCAGAGATGGCTCAGATATTTGAGGTTTCCAAACAAGCTATGCAAATTCGCTTGCAGTCGCACAATTTAATGTAAATAAGGGTGCCTTGGATATAGGGTCCTCACCAGGACCCTATACCTGCCCCTGGTAAGTTTTTATGCTCAAAATGTTCGCTGGCCAGCGAACAAGGAAGGAGGAAACCATGAGGAAAGAGAGTGCAACGATCCGCAAATGCCACAGCAGACTTTCATCACTTGGTCTGGACAGCACGGTGGCTTTTCATAAGAGCAAGTTGATTCTCAAAATTTATCGGGATGTTGTCTGGGTGTTGAGTGAGCGAGCCCAAGAGCTCCAGGAGTATGCCTGGGAATTGGGCGATCAGGACCTGAGTACCGGACTATGCTATCTGGAGAACTTTGCTCCAGATATAGATTTGCAGGATTTTGAGGAGAAGGTCTGCTGCGTTATCCAAAGCCAAATGCTGGTAGATGTAATCAATCGTGCATTACTACGCCTGAAGCGGTATCCAGATCGAGGAGAGTTGTACTATGAGATCCTCAGCAAGCAATTCATTTACCGTTTCAACAGTACTGAAAAAGAGCTTCTGGATGAGTTGAATATGGAGCGCAGCGTGTTTTATGACCGAAAAAAGGAGGCGATTTATCTGTTTTCTATCTGTCTGTTTGGCTATGTTATCCCTGAATTGATGGATGGGATGCCCCGACTTTATCCCGACTAAAGCCCGATACATCCCCGACGGAATCCCTACTCCCTTCCGATTTTGAACCTGCTATACTGGCTACAGTGGCAGGTATGCTCTAAAATTTGAATACTTAACATAAGGACTCGACACCGCTTTCCGCGGTGACCGGGTCCTTTTTCATTCCTGCCGCAAATATGGCGGCAGGAATGAGCCGGAGGGCGTTATAACGCCCCCCGGCTTTTTTCTGCCCGGCATTAGGAGGGCCGGCATGCGCTGGGAGGCGTACACTGCCAGGTACCCGTAGCCCCAAGGTTTTGATTTTCCAATCAAAATCTTGAAGCTACGGAGGTTTGCCACATGGCAGAAGAAAGAAAATACAGGATTCGGGTAGATGGAATCTTGGTGGACGTCAGCAAAGAAGTGTATCACGCATATTACAGCATCGAACGCCACACTCGCACCCTGGACGAGAAGGATACGCGCAACGGCAAGGTTTTATATAGCGATCTGGACACAGATGAGCTGCTGGGCGAGGAGATGCTCCCTGATAGGAACGCTGAACGAGTTGAGGATTCCGCCATTTGCAGTATTCTGTGCGAAGAACTGCATTATCAACTTGCCATGCTTCCTGCCCAGGATAGGGAGTTGATACAGGCGCTATATTTTGAATGCCTGACAGAGCGGGAATATGCGAAGCAGATTGGCATTTCTCAGAAGGGTGTCAACAAGCGCCGTCAGAAGGTCTTAGATAAACTCAGGAGCATGATGAAAGCAAAATAAAAAATTTGGTTCTCAACCCTCTCACGAACTCGGCTTAGTAGTGAGGGGGTCAATTTATCTGCCCCCCCGCGCTCCTTGAAAACTGAATATCCGATTGTCTGAATACTTTCCTGCCGGGGCCCCTTGACCAGGGGCAAGCGACTTTGGAGGATGCGCCAAGACCACCTGTAGGTGCTGCGGATCGACTCGAAGAAAATGTTTACTGAAAAAGAGTTCGAAAGCTCGACTGCAAAAGCACCTATCAACGACGGCCAAATAAGGTGCCAAGCGGGTCCATCCGTTCATAAAACAGCCGATGGCAAGCTGTATCGCAATGATTCCGTCAGGGACAATGATACTTCCGTCCAGTCCCAGCCCCCACCCAAATGGGGATCACGCAAGGAGGGCGGCCGACAGAGATCCTGCCGGGGGTGAGATTCCCATGACACGGTGAAGCCAGCCGTGGTTCAGACTAATCGCCCTATGAGCCAGCATTGTATTCGCTGGTTCTGCGCTTGGGGAAGTAGTGTCGAATACGAGCGCAGTATAAAGACAACACAAATGTGAAGTCTTAATATCAGAAGCCATGGGGACCGCTTCTGTCCAAGTACCGTTTATTGACCGGAATATGCCATGTATGCAAGCATTCCAACCAGAGGCGGGAGATGTGGGAGCGGTCCCTATTTTTGTGGTATTAAGCTCTAAAAACTAAGGAGGTGGGTTTCTTGAAAACATATTATCGCGGGGACATTTACTATGCAGATTTGCGGCCAGTGGTTGGGTCTGAACAGGGTGGTATCCGTCCTGTTGTGATTCTCCAGAACAATGTCGGGAACCGGTACAGCCCTACTGTGATTGCAGCTCCCATAACCAGTAGGAGAAAGACAAACCTTCCAACCCATGTTAGTATCAATCGGCAGGTAGACAAACTGCGTTGCAACTCTGTAATCTTAATGGAGCAGATTCGCACAATCGATAAGTCCAGACTCATGGATCGGATTGGAGTACTTAACGACTACGAAATGCAACAGGTTAACCAGGCACTCGGAATCAGTGTTGGCTTGGTGTGAGAAAAACACACCACATTATCAATAGCCGTCCTCAGTGTAGGTTTAATGCTGGGGCTTTTGGCGCTATAATGATGGTGACAATTTACAATAGCGGGCATAGAACAAGTGTGCTATAATGGCGTTAAATTAGCAGTACACATTATATAGGGAAAGGAAGTGAGTCAGGTATGAAGGAACGAACCTACATCTGCTGCGATCTCAAAAGTTTTTATGCAAGTGTAGAATGCGTGGAGCGCGGATTGGACCCGATGACAACAAACCTTGTTGTGGCGGATCTCCGTCGCACGGAAAAAACTATCTGCCTGGCGGTCACCCCATCCCTAAAATCCTATGGTATCTCGGGACGGGCACGGCTCTTCGAGGTAGTGCAGAAGGTGGCAGAGGTCAATGCCAGACGCAGGCAGGCGGCTCCCGGACGGCAGCTTACTGGTTCGTCCTGGAACGACCCGGAAGTACAGCGAGACTCTTCTCTGGCATTGGACTACATTGTTGCTCCACCCCGGATGGCGCATTATATTGACTGGAGCACTAAAATCTATGGCGTTTATCTGAAATATCTGGCTCCCGAGGATATTTTTCCATATTCCATTGATGAGGTCTTCATGGATGTCACCAACTACCTGGACACCTATAAGATGACTGACAGCGAGCTGGCTCGGACGATTATTTTGGATATACTGAAAACCACCGGAATCACTGCTGCGGCCGGAATGGGGCCAAACCTATATTTGGCCAAGATCGCCATGGATATCGTAGCAAAGCATGTCCAGCCAGATAAGGATGGTGTACGGATTGCCAAACTAAACGAGATGACCTACCGGAAACTGCTTTGGAGTCACCGCCCGCTCACGGATTTTTGGCGGGTTGGCAGAGGGTACGCCACCAAACTGGAGGCGAATGGCCTGTACACTATGGGCGACATTGCCCGGTGTTCCATTGGGAAGCCCACGGACTATCACAATGAGGAACTGCTCTACCGCCTCTTTGGGGTCAACGCAGAACTGCTCATTGACCATGCTTGGGGCTGGGAACCCTGCACCATTGCAGATGTGAAGGCATACAAGCCAGAAAACAAGAGTATCGTTTCCGGTCAGGTGCTTCAGTGTCCCTATCCCTTTGATAAGGCGCGACTGGTAGTCCGCGAGATGGCGGATTCGCTGGCACTGGATCTGGTAGATAAAGGACTGGTCACCAACCAGCTGGTGTTGACTGTAGGCTATGACATTGAAAATCTGGCACCCACCCGAGGGGGCGCAGCGTATGCCGGAGAAACCACCACGGACCGTTACGGACGAAAGATTCCCAAGCACGCTGTAGGGACAGAAAATTTCTCCTATACATCTTCGGCAAACGATCTACTGGAAACAATCACCGCTCTCTATGATCGAATCGTGGACAAGGCGTTGCTGGTTCGTCGTCTCAGTATCAGCGCAAATCGTCTACTTCATGAAGAAAAAGTACCCAAGCAGGACGAGGTGGAGCAGTTGGATCTCTTCACTGACTATGCGGCAAAGGAAAAGCAAAAGGCAGAAAACGCAGCTGAACACGCTCGGGAGAGAAAGATTCAGGAAACCATACTGGGGATCAAAAAGAAGTTTGGTAAGAACGCTATCCTCAAAGGTTTGAACCTGGAAGATGGGGCCACAGCCAGAGAGAGAAATCAGACGATTGGAGGACATCAGGCATGAGCGGTCCCTATGATGATATTATTTCGCTGCCGCATCCTACCTCTTCCAGACATCCAAGAATGCCTATCTCAGACCGAGCGGCCCAGTTTTCTCCCTTTGCGGCTCTTGCCGGTCACAGCGCAGCTCTTGCCGAAACGGCGAGGCTGACGGACCGACAAATTGAATTAAGCGATGATGATAAGGCAGTGCTTGATCAAAAGCAGCGCATCTTATTGGAGCATATCAAAGAATGTCCGGAGATTACCGTAACATGGTTCCGACCTGATGAGAAAAAGGATGGTGGTCAATATATAACAACTACTGGACGCCTGAGAAGAATAGATGAATTCAACCAGGTACTGATTCTGGTAGATGATATAAAAATACCGCTGACCCATGTGGTCGATTTGGACAGCGAAAAACTTCCGGATATGAACCAGATGGAATGGTGATCCACAAAGAGCCGGCTATCGATAAGATAGCCGGCTCTTTTTATGAAAGTAGAATCTCACAGGGCCGCTCATCGGTCCTGATGGGTGGCCTTCTATACAAGGAGGCTTTAGCATGAATAAACCGCTCAAAAGCGATACCGCAAAAGCAGAAATGAAAATCAATGTACAAGGTTATAAGGTTACACTTTGTTTTGCGGAACGGCCAAACCTGGAAGCGGCTGCCTTTGTAAAGCAATCACTTCTGAGTTCCTATGCAATGCTTCAAAAATAGATCAGGCTGCAAGGCACATTTCTCTCCGAAAACCGATGAATTCCCTGGCAATTCTGGCCGTTGTGTGAGATAATGGGTACGGCGAAAAAAGCCAGGAACCTTGAAAATCGAATAGGATGAATTGAGTGTTCGCCCTCTCACACAAAACAAAATGAGAGGACGGATATCAAAATGGCTGAAAGAGTTTATTGTTTGTACAGAGTTTCTACCAGTAAGCAGGTCGATCATGATGATCAGAATCAGGCGGACATCCCCATGCAAAGAAAAGCCTGCCATGACTTCGCAGATAAGATGGGTTGGATTATCGTAGGTGAAGAAAAAGAAACCGGCGTATCCGGCTACAAGGTCAGCGCCGATAATCGGGACAAGCTACAGCTTATCAAGAAGTATGCAGAGCAGGGAAAATTCGATATCCTGCTCGTATTCATGTTCGACCGTCTGGGTCGTAAATCGGATGAAACTCCCTTTGTTGTAGAGTGGTTCGCCAAAAAGGGAGTCCGCGTTTGGAGCGTGAAAGAAGGCGAGCAGAGGTTTGAATCCCACACGGATCGCCTGACCAATTACATTCGCTTCTGGCAGGCTGATGGTGAGAGCCAGAAAACCTCAATGCGTACCAAAACAGCCCTTGGGCAGATGGTTGAAGAAGGACGGTTCCGAGGCGGAAACGCACCATACGGATACCGGCTGGAAAAGAGCGGCATCCTCAACAAGCGCAAGCATGAGGTATATATGCTGGCCATCGATGAGGATGAGGCCAGAGTCGTCCGAATGATGTTTGATCTCTGTGTTTCGTCCGGATATGGCAGATGGCGCCTCGCTAACTTCCTCAACGATCATGGCATCAAGAATCGAAAGGGACAAAACTGGCATGATGCCAGTGTGGGAGGTATCCTACATAACCCACTTTATAAAGGTATCCTTCGAAGCGGCGAAACCTATGCTGGTCCCTTTGATGAGCTTCAAATCATTGCCCCGGACCACTTTGATCTGGCACAGAAGTTGATGCTGGAGCGAACCAATGAGCGAAAAGAGCATCGAACAGTGCCGCTGAATACGACAGGACAGTCCCTGCTCTCCGGAAATATCTTTTGTGGACACTGCGGAGGCCGCTTGGTACTTACCACGAACGGGAAAACGGTCCGTCGAGCGGATGGAACAGCGGTTTACAAAAAGCGCATTCGCTATGTGTGCTATAATAAGACACGGCGTCGTCAGGAGTGTACCGGACAGACCGGATATACGATGCATATCGTGGACGGGATTGTTACGGAGGTACTTCATCAGGTCTTCAACAAGATGCAAGGCGCTTCCGGTGATCTGATCGTGGGAAGTGCGGTTCAAAAGCAGATGGCTATGATCCGCTCGGAACTGCAGCGAGCCAGAGCTGAAAACACCAAGGCCAATAAGGAATACGAATCCCTTAAAGCTGAGGTACTGAAAGCGATTCAGGGTAAAAGCGCACTGCCGCAAGATGTTCTATCTGAGATGCTGGAGGACGCCCGTCAAAAGGTGCTATCCAGCAGTGAACGCATCACGGAACTTACAGCGGAGTTGAACGATGGAAACTCTAAAATCGAGGAGATGAAGGCTGAGTTCAATCAGATCGTGTCCTGGTCCAAGATTTTTGATGATAGTCCTATGGAAGTCAAAAAGATGATTTGTGGCTACATCATCAAAAAAGTCTCGGTCTGCAAGGACTACGATATCAAGATTGAATTCAACATCAATGTGGAGCAGTTCCTTAACGGTATCGATGGAGTTTCCGAATGTGATACAAGTGAGCTGTCCATAGCACAATAAGCCCTCGCCCATGTCACACCAGTGGCATGGGGTACATATCCTAAGAGATATGGCCAGTTGACAACATAAATCCTCCATGTTAATATAAGTGAGCAAATTGAATTGTTGCGCGGGTGTGGAGATGAGCGCTGTCCCAAACTATCAGGGGGTGTGCCTACCAGATGGTTCGGGAGCCCGCACCACGGGTACCCAACATCCCAAATAGCGACTGAAACGCAATGCTTCAGTCGCTATTTTTCTTAAAAATTTCAGTAGCTATTCCTGCTGACCTGTGGTATATGTTTGTGCAGCAAGGAGGCGAGCACATGAACAAACTGCTGAAGGATTTGTACGACTGCTTCTACACCCCGCCGGAGTTGGCGGCGACGAAGCGGGAGATTGAGGAATGCCACCGCGCGCTCATTGAGGCGCTGGGCAAGCCGGAGCGCCGATTGGTGCTGAAGATCATCGATGTCAAGGACCATATTTCGGAGGACACTTCGCTCGACAGCTTCATCTCCGGATTTCGGCTGGCGTGGCGGCTGTCCGCAGAATTGAATCACTATGACGATGAGCGTCCGGTACGCTGCCAAGCGGCAGAGAAACCGGGCGCTCGTTTTACGCTCAAAAAGGAGGATGATGAACAATGAAGAAGTGCATCGTGACAGCTGTGATCACCGCTTGCTTGGCCCTGTGCGCCGCTGTGTGGCCGCAGCCAGACACAAGGGAGGAACGACCCACCCCAATACCAACGCACGCCGTAACTGCCCCGAAAGCGGATGTTGTGACAACGGCAGAAAAGAAAAATACGGAAACGCCGCGGGCAGAGCCGGACGAGGAGCTTGGCGCCGTTCCTGTCCCCACACCGGCGGAGCCGACGCCTGCGGTCGAAACGCCGCAGCCGGAGCCTGCGCCTCCCACGCCGCAGCCGACCATAGAGCTGCAGCCCGGCGATGAGGTCTATATTCCGGGCTTTGGCTGGGTACCATACGAGGGGCCGAATCACCGCGAGTATGCCGCGGATATGTACGAAAATGGCAACAAAATCGGGAGCATGGGCTGAAACAGGATTTGCTGGGAGCGGTTAAGCTGCTTGATTACGAAAGCTGCTGTACCGAAAAGTGGTTGGTATCATAATATGATACCAACCACTTTTTGCCGATGTGGAATTGAAAAACGCCATCCGGCGCACGATGAAAGAACTCATGTGCGCACCTGCTTGCGGGTCGATAGCGTGGGGATTTGTAATAGAAACCGCGGAAATCGGCAGTATCGCTTCTCAATTTGCAGTTGCCTATTGCATTCGATTTCGATTTATGTTACCATGCTAATGCTGAATTGTTGGACTGCCCTGAACTTTGATCGTTCGTATCATGAGAGTACGAATCATATCGAACGGCAGTGACATAGACAATGAAGCGAGTAAAAAAATATGTAAATCCTCGAAACTATTGATTCCAATCAAATTCTCATTGTGGAATTGAGAAAGCAGTTTGCTGGTTGACTGTCGTTGTCCCCCTGTTGTTTCGATGCTTTGCACCACAAAATCGAACCGGAGAAAGTGTTCTTTCGTCGGCTTTGTTTTGTTGCGTGCAAAGCGGTCTTCCGGATGATCGTAGTCCACGCACGAAGCAAAGTGCGTGGGCTTTTTTCGGTTCAGAAAGGAGGCTGATTATGGGAAAGGTATCAGGAAAAACACATACCAAAGCACAGCTGGATCACTGGGCAAATCTGCATAATCCCAATAACAAGGCATATCAAGCTGACGCTGACAATCGGGCCAAGCAGATGAATCCGAACCACAGATCGCACCAGAAAACTCACAATGCAAACCGCAGAAACAAAGCGCATTGGATGTCCGTATGGGTGTCTAACAATACGGACTACGATGACTGAGAATTGGAGGCATAAGGTATGTCAAAGCACTTTTTCGACTACGACGACGGCGACTTCGCCGTGAGCATTTCTGACAGCATGGCGATGGACTCCGATGGGGATCTCATGATGCGCATGGGAAATCACATGGCAATGGATATGGACACCGGCGATATTCACATGATCTCATCGTGGCCCGATGACAACGAGTAAATCATAGGCAGCAGCTCAGCGAATGAGCCGCCATAGACAAGGAAAATACTTTCAATAGCCAGACAGAAATACAGCGGGACAGGCCGTAGAGGCTTGTCCCGCTACTTGTGTATTATGGCAGATATTCTTCTGTGACCCGATACCGGCTGATGCCAAAGGCGCTGCTCCGCTCCACGATTCCCGCCGGGATCTTGGGCAGATACTTCTTGCTGAAGCTGGTGTCCCCGAAGTAGGCGTCAAAGTTCGCCACCGGCAGAACCGCCCATTCGCAATCGTCCTGCCGGTTGGCAAGATAATAGCGGATCAGCGTACAGACAACTTCGACTGGAATTACCTTCGGAAGTGCCTCTTTCACTTTCTCTGTCAGCTCGGGCGGCAGCTCCGGCCCCTCTCTGCGCAGCGAGCCAAACTCCAGCGCATCAGCAAGAACATCATCAAAGCGCAGCGTCCAGGCACCCTTGGTTTGGGGCGCAAAAATCGGGATCTGATACTGCATCACCTTGCTTCGCCATGCGGCGGCGAACTTTGATTGAATGACCTCCGCATACTTGAGCGAGGTGCTGCGCACCTTTTCCGGGTGTGTCAGCATGAAGTCCGCGACGCAGAGGACATGGCGGAGAAACCAGCCGGTCCCGTCCTCATCCACCAACTCTGGGAACTCCGTGTGCAACTCCGAAAAATCCGTCCGGAACTGCCATTCCTTGTCCGGCACGCGCTTCCCGTCCTCCGGAACACTGCACCAGGCGCAGAGCGCGCGGCGGGCGTAGTCGATCCGATCATGCAGATCACCCCAAATGACTGCTCCGTCCTTGCTGTGGAACAGATATCCGCGGGCCAGGATGGTCAAAATCCGAGCCATTCCCTCAAACTCCAGGATCGTGGCAAAGGTGAAACGGCCCAGCCATGTCGTGTCGCTCTTCTTGCTGGCGGTATAGGAAACCGTTCCGGTATATGCGCAGAATTCCTCCCATTCGTTAATCATCCCGCACCTCCAGAACATTTTTCTCAATGTACTCCGGCAGCAGCTCCCACAGCAGGTCGCGTCTGCCGAGGGCCACCACATAGCGCACGGCCAGAGCCGGTCTTATAATCGCGGTCAGCAGCTCCCGGCACTTGGCAGTCACCGCATCACGGTAGCTCCGGGAGGCGGATTTGTCCGCGAAGGCGCTCATCATGGCGGTGAAGGCTTTCGAGTCGCTTTCGCGGAACAGCTGCTTTTTCTCCCTGCCGGTGTTCTCGTCCTCCATATCACAGACAATGTCTCCGAGGATGCGGTAGCCGCCGAAGCGGAAATCGGTCAGCAGATCGTAAATATCCTCAAACTCCGGCTCCGTCAGCCATTCCCGCAGGAAACGCTCCCGTGCATCCTCGTCCATGAGGTGCCAGGCCTGCTTCTGCATGGCTTGCCGCAGAGCAGACACCTTTTCCGGCGGCAGGCTGCCGAACAGAGCGTACAGCTCGTCAGGATCGTATGCATCCTCCTGCCCTCTGGCATACAGAATGCGCTCCACATCGCTCTTCCGCTTTTTCTCCTTCAACGGAACGCGGCAGGCCCGGATGCGGGAGAGGCAGGCATCGTAATCTTGCAGCAGCGCAGCTACCGCCGCCAGCTTATCGGAATCCAGCTGTTCCCTCCAGTCCGGCTGCTGGGCAGCAAAGGAAAACAATTCTTCGTCCTTGGTGGGCTTTGCCTTGATGCGCGGCGTGTTCTTTTTCAGCTGCTGTGCCAGATACGGCAGGCGCTCCACGTTGGAGTCCACCTCGTCCCAATCCACCTTTTTGAAAAACGCCTTTATCTTGGCCGCATGGGTAGGCTCGTACCAGGCGCGCCGGGTCTCCGCATCCTCTACCAGCGTCTTATATTTGAGGAAGGCACTGCGCTTGACGGTCTTGTGGGTCAGGTACTCATCCAGATCGGGGCGGATGCCGCTCTTAGCCGAGTCGATCTCCAGCCCGGTAAGGATGGCTAATGTTTCCGTCTCCTCCCGGCAGCGCTCCCGCTCCTCGGCGTCGGAGTTTTCGTTGTAGGCGATAATGCTGCGATCCAGCGCGGCATTGCAGATCTGACCGACGCGGGAGGAGAAGGTGCTGCGAACGGTCTCAAACCGTGCCTCCCAGTCGTCGGCACTGCGGATCTGGGGCTGGGCCGTAGGGATCATCAGCAGAGGAATGTTCTCTGTGTTGGTGAGGGATTTGTGTTTCTCGTAGCGGTAGAGGTTGTAGTTGCGGCGGACGCAGGCATTCAGGATCGGATCAGATATGGTCTTGATCATATCGCCGTCGTAGTCAGCGCCGCCCAGCCGCTCCGCAGCCAGCATATTGGAATCCACCATCACCACATCCGTCAGGTGCCCGAAATAGTAATGCCGCATCTGCTTTCTCTCTTCCTTCGCGTCGTAGAAGGAAAGCTGTAGCTCCTCGTTGCGGGCAATGTGCGGATTGCGTAGCAGCGTGCAGGCGTCGTCATGGGCATAGGCCGCCTGGGGTGCATAGAAGGAACTCTCCGGGAAGTGGTCGGTCATGACGGTGCTGTAAAACATCCGTTGCCTGCGTTTGCGTGGCGGAACAGTCGGGAGCAGAAATGCCAGAAAGTCCAGAAGATCACCGGAAAGATAACGGTTGTCTCCCGCTACGATCAACCGGCCGACGGCGTACTGCTCCACGATTTTATCGGCTTCATCCTCCAGTCGCTTGGCATAGACCGGTTCGTTGATGAAGCTTGGATTCTTTTTCAGCACGGCGGCAAGGATCTGGTCCTTGCCCTGGTGTCGTTCCCACCAGCTGACCCGCTCAAACTTCTCCAGAAAGTAATTCTGCCGAAACGATTCATCGGCGCAGAAGCTGTAATACGCCAGCTCCGTCTGCTTGGTGAGCCAATTTCGCGGGTCTTCCTCCGGACTGTGATCCCAGCCGTCTGGCAGATCGGCGGGGCGGAACTCGTCCGCCTTGAGGGATACCGTGTTCAAAAACTGATAGTTCAGTTCCGTCGTTTTCTCCGGCTTCTCCTTGCTGACATTCGTGATGTACAGTGCGTGGCGGTACTTACGGAACACCGCCCAATAGTCCTCCCAGCTCATGCCACTGGCAGTGAGCCAGCCGTATCCCTTGAACATGCTCTTGGTGAGGATGACGTCCACATCCCGGACGGAATGCTCCATGCCCCACAGATCGGTGATGGTGTCCGTCCCGCAGAGGGTCAGGAAGTCTTTGAAGTCCACCTCGTGCAGCATACCCTTGACATAGGGCATACGGATCTGGAATGAGGTGTGGACTTTCTTCCCGCACAGCTTCTCGTCCACGACGCGGGCATATTCTTTTGAGATCAGCCCCTCGCCATCAAAGCAGGTGATTTCGATGTCCTCTTTTTTCTCCACCCGGCGGTATTTGCGGGTGCTTCTCTGCGTTCCGTCGTCCTCTACGGTGATGACGCTGACATTCCGCCCTGTGCGCGTAGGATTATCAATGACCACCACCCGGTGGGGCCGATCAATACCGATGCCGTCAATACGGATACCGCTGGACAGCATCAGTCCGTTGTAGGCGTAGAGCTTGCTGAGCTGGCAGTCACCGATGGTCATATCCATCATGATGCGGCGGCGCACGGCATCGTAAAAATCCTCCCGGATGAAGGATAGCCGCGCCTGCCGGCTCATGCTGCCAGAGCGCTCAAAGGCGAGGTAACGATGTGCCCCGGAGCCAAAGTCCAGGCTGATACCTTCGGGACGGAACAGGGCCTTGGCCTTCTCCTGCCGGATCAGGTGTTTCTTTCTGGCGCCGCTCCGGTCGAAGATGCCGGAGAAGTCCATATAGAAAATGACATCCGAAAGGTCGGTCACCAGCTGTCCTTCAGGTGCTCCGGTGAAAGCATCGCCGTGCAGCACGCACATGGTCTGATAGAACAGTGCGTTATCGTCCTGCTCATGGGGCGCGGAAAGTGATTTGCATTTCTCTGTCTCGGCGGCGCTGAGATGAAAGGTGTATGCACCATCTTGCTGTCTGCCATAGCTGATCACAGCTCTGGCGGACAGCTCGTAGATCCTGTATTTTACCAACGGCATCGGCTCACCTCCTCATGCTTCTATTCTATCATGAGGTTCCAAATTTGCAATATGGATACTGCTCCCACTTTTTCAGTGGGAGCTTTTTGCTTGCAGCTCTCAACAAAAAATTATAAAGGAGGAATCCAATGCAAGAATCCACATTCACCAACTATGACCAGCTGCCGCTGTTCCTCAATGCGAACACGGTGGCGCAGGTGCTGGGCGTGTCCATCTCCAGTGCCTACGAGCTGATGCACGAGACGGGCTTCCCCGCCCTGCGGATCGGAAACCGCATCGTGGTACCCAAAGAAAAGTTCCGTCAGTGGGTAGATGCGCAGACGGGAGGTGATGCCTGATGTTCCAGCGCTGGCCTAAACGGGATCCGAACAAGCACTACTATCTCGTGCCCAACGAGGTCTTTAATCTCGGACTCAGCTCTCACGAGATTGCCGTCTACAATTACCTTCTGCGCTGCGAGGATCGCAGGACCTATCAGTGCCACCCCAGCTACCGCACCATCGGAAAGGCGGTGCAGCTGAGCGAAAACACCGTGCGGAAGTATGTGGCCAGTCTGGAGGAGAAGGGGCTCATCCGTACCGAACCCAGCACCATCACCACGAAGGACGGTCGCGTGCGCAACGGAAGTCTCATCTACACTATCCGCCCCATTCAGGAAGCGCTGGAGTTGAACTACCAGCGGCAATTTCTGCAGGTGGAGCGTGACATGGAACGGGCAAAGGCAGAGAAACGGCTGGCCGAATTGAGTCGGCAAAACAAGAAGGAGGAAAGCGCATGATGCAGCAGCTTGCAAACTTTATCGTAGACCATGACCCAATGATGGTTCTCCGGCGCACGCACGACACAGTACGCTACATCCGGTGGGCGTGGAACAAGGATCATGCCGACCCCATCGACGCAGAGGAGCTTCGCCTGTTCCTCTGCGATGAACGCCGCAGTAACCTGACCGATGAGCAAAGAGCCTTCGCTCGTCAGGGCCGGGACAAGATGCGAAGTGTCTACAGCACGGCGGTGCTCCGCATGCTGTTATGCAACGAAATGATGTGCCGCGGCATGGTGCCAAACATCAGTACCTACCGCAGCGTGTTCTGCACGGAAGGAGGTGATGCGCCATGGATGCTTGACCAAGCGGGATGACTGCCTTTTCCGCAAAGCGCCGCAGAGCGGCTGAAGTGCGCGTCAGCGCCGAAAATTCTCGCTCCGAGAATGACAAGTTTCGCCTTCGTGGTACGGAACGGGGCGATTGCCCCGTTCCGACCCTTTCGGCAGGCGGGCTAAGCCCGCACCCCTATCAACACAAAGAAAAATGAATTTAAAGGAGATAAAGCTTATGACGAAGAACACTTATAATCCCTATGAAATTATGATGGACAAGTACGATAAGGAAGAACTGCTCGGCGATGTGCGGGAAGCCATGCTCTATCAACTCGGCGTGGATGTCTCCTGTGAAGAGTTGAATCACTTTTTCACCGGCAAGGGCAAAGCCGCACTATCTGGCTGTGCGGAGTGGCAGCAGTGCTTTGCAGTCGAAAAGATGCTGGAGTTCTATTATGTGCATGCGCGGGATGAGACTCTGGCTAAGCAGATCGAGACGATGACTATGCTGGCAAGCAGAGGTAACGAGCACCATGGCTAAGAATCAATTTATCCGCGCCCGCGTTGCCGGGTGGGAAAAGGACTGCATCCGCCGCAAGGCGGATGCAGCTCATATGACCGAGAGCGAGTTTGTGCGCCGGGCGGCTATGGATCGTGAGGTCACGGTCATTGAAGGTATGGATGAGCTCCTGCGGGAGCTGCGCTATCAGGGAAATAACCTGAACCAGCTCACGGTCATGGCTCGGCAGGGGCGTATCACGCAGGTGAACTATGAACCCTTTACGGAGGTGTACCGGAACGCATGGCAAACATTAAATTTATTGCTGTCTCACGCAGTCTGAGCGGTATCCTGGACTATGTTACAAACCGTGAGAAAACGGTGGAGCGTCTCATATCTGGTGTCAACTGCATGGCTCAAACAGCTCAGGATGAATTCGAAGCGGTAAAGAAACAGTTCCGCAAAACAGATGGCCGCAGCTATTATCACATCGTCCAAGCCTTCGCTCCGGACGATCCGCTGGACTTTGATACAGCGCATGAGATCGGGTTGAAGTTTGCGGAATACTTCAAGGGCTACCAGTGTGTGGTGGTCACGCATATGAATACGGCGCACATCCACAATCACATCATCATGAACTCGGTAAATTTTGAAACCGGTCAGAAGTTTCATCAGAGCGCCAGGGAGATGCAGCAGGCAAAGGAGTGCAGCAACCAACTCTGCCGGGAGTACGGCTTGTCCTTCACCGAGAGCAAGGCGGATCCGTTCCGTATTCCTGCTTGGAAGAAACGGCTGTGCCGTACCATTAAGGAAGCTATGGAGAACTGTGCTACCCGTGAGGAGTTCATCGCATTCATGGCGGAGTACGGCTACAAGGTGCGATGGGAGCCGAATCAAAAATACATCACCTACACCACACCGGAGAATGTCCGATGCAGAGACAATAAGCTCTTCGACCAGACGCTTCTGCGCAGCAGCATGGAAGCCTACTTCGATATGGGCGGCTGTGAGTATCTGGAAAGCCGCATCGATGCCACCGAGTACGGTGAACTCCTGCCTACGGTGGACGATGCCGTCTGCGGTTTGATCTCCATTCTGGATGCGATGAACACCGGCGACAATGACCGCTTCCATCTGGAAACGTTGCATCACAGCAAGCAGGAGATCCGGCGTATTCTGGAACGCGGCGGCAAGATCGACCGCACGGTGGAATACGCCGTAGATGACGAAGAGGAAGAATACGAGCAGTACCACGGGTTTGCTATGCGGATGTAATGGCAAACCATTTCAAAGTTTTGATAGCTATTTCCGCAAAAGTGTGATAGTTGTTTGTGTTGCAAAAAAGAAATCACAACCAAAGGAAGTGAAATACATGGCAAAACGAAGACCGGCCGGTGACGGCATGGTGAGAAGGCGTGAGGACGGACGCTGGGAGGGCCGCATCGTCATCGGCCACAAAGGAAACGGCGAGCCGCTGTTCCGCCATGTGTATGCCAAGACGCAAAAGGCCCTGCTGGACAAGCTGCACCAGAACATCGAGTGCTACCGCGATGTGGAGCTGACTGAGGACAGCCGGATGACGCTGGGCCAGTGGCTGGACCGCTGGCTCACGGAGTACAAGGCGGGTACGGTGCGCCCCGGTACCCTCGAGGGCTACCGCCGCTACGTCGAATACTACATCAAGCCGCAGCTGGGCGACAAGCAGATCTCCCTCATCTCCCAGCAGGACATCCAGCGGATGTACCGCCGCCTAAAAACGGAGGGGCGCATCCACGAGCACCCCGAGATGGATCATCAGCTCTCCGACTCCATGGTGCGCCACATCCACTCCACGCTCCACGCCGCGCTGAAAGACGCGGTGCAGGCCCATGTCATTCCCAGAAATCCCACCGAAGGTACAACGGCGCCCAAACCCAACTACAAGCCCAAGCGCATTCTGACCGGCGAGGAGCTGGATGCCTTCCGCGCGGTGGTGGAGCGGGACGAGGTGTGGCGGGACTTCTTCCAGACGGAGCTGATGACCGGCCTGCGCCGCGGCGAGATCTGCGGACTGCAATGGAGCGACTTCGATGGGGACGCCGGTACGCTGAAGGTGTGCCGTACCCTCCACAGCCAGCGGAAAGGCGAGTATACCGTCGGTGAGACAAAGACCAATCAAGGTATGCGTACCATCATTCTGCCGCACAGCGTGACGGAAATCCTGCAGCGGCGCAAAGCGGATGCCATCAGTCAATGGATATTCCCGGATCCGGTGAAGCCGGAAGATCCCGTCGACCCCAACGCGGCTTATCGCCACATGAAGACAATGCTCCAGCGGGCAGAACTCCCCAGCATCCGCTTCCACGATCTGCGCCATACCTTCGCAACCCATGCCCTCACCAGCGGCGTGGACGCCAAAACGTTGTCCGGCATTCTGGGACACACCAATGCGTCCTTCACGCTGGACACCTACACCCATGTTACCTCAGATATGCAGAAGACAGCCTCTGGCATCGTGGGCGGCTTCATGGAGGACATCTTCGGAAAGGAGTTGAAACCGTGGCAAGAAAGCGAAAAGCCGGAGACGGAACAGTAAGGCAGCGCAAGGACGGACGATGGGAAGGCCGCATCGTCATCGGCTACGATGATAACGGCTATCCCAAGACGAAAAATGTTCTCGCTAAAACGAAGAAGGAATGCGTCGAGAAGCTCCAAAAGCTCAAGGAGGAATGCGGCGGGCTGAAGCCCGAAAAAGTGCGGTCTGAAATGCCCTTCGGGGACTGGCTGACATACTGGTATGAGAATCACTCCAAGACCAAGATTCGCCCCACCACGCAGGAAACCTATGAGAGCCGCATCCGCCTGCACATCATCCCGGAGATCGGCAGCATTCCGCTGAACAAGCTGACGCAGAATGACCTGCAGCAGTTCTACGGTCGGCTCAAGAAAAGCGGCCGGAAGCGGTTCACCGACAAGTACGGCGAAGGGCTGTCCGACCGAATGGTGCGTATGTGTCACGCCACCTGCCGCTCAGCGCTGGAGAAGGCGGTGCAGGATGGGCTGATCCGCGTGAACCCGGCTATCGGCTGCAAGCTGCCGCCGAAAAAGGCACGGGAGATGCAGGTGCTGACGCGGGAGGAACTACAACGGTTCCTTATCCAAGCGAAGTTCGAGGGCTACTACGAAGTGTTCCTTCTGGACTTAGCCACCGGCCTGCGCCGTGGCGAGCTCATGGCGCTGCAATGGGACGACCTGAACTTCAAAACCGGCGTGCTGAATGTGAACAAGCAGGTCTACGATGTGCGGGGCCAGCTTCAAATCAGTACGCCCAAGACGAAAAACTCCGTCCGCAAGATCGTCCTGCCGCCCGCCGTGGTGGCTGTGCTGCGGGAGTATAAGAAAACAGTGGACTCCCGCTGGATGTTCCCATCCCCGGTAAAAGAGGACTGCCCCATTACGCCCGGCGTGGTGCGCCGCAGACTGCAGTTCATCTTAGAACACGCAGGCTGTAAGCATGTGAGGTTCCACGACCTGCGCCACACCTTCGCGACGCTGGCGCTGGAGAACGGTATGGATGTGAAAACCCTCTCCACCATGCTGGGTCATGTGTCGGCGGCCACCACGCTGGACATCTATACTCACATCACCGACGATATGCGGCTCACGGCCGCTGCAAACATTGACCGCGGCATCGGCAAGGCGGCGCCGCAGGAGGGACTTTCAGAGCTGGGGCAGGAAACTGCCCCGGCCCAGGCGGAAAAGCCGAGTATGACCGATTTCAAGCCCTATGTGGGCCGCAAGCGCAGGTCTGGCACCGGCTGCATCAGTCAGATTAACGACCATCTCTTTGAAGGCCGTTATTCCCCTAAATGGCCCGACGGCAAAAAGCACGCCCGCAATGTTTACGCCCACACCCGCGAGGAGTGCGAGGAAAAGCTGAAGGTGCTGATCGCGGAGATGAAGGCAGAGATTGCGGAAGCGCAGCGGCTGATGGATTTGGGTGAAGGTGATGGAAGTCCGCTGGAGGGGAAGAAAGGCAAACGGGGGAAGAAGGGAAAGTAAAAAGAATCACCGACAGGAATACTGGATAATCAGTATCTCTGCCGGTGATTTCACTTTTCCTGTTTTTGCCTATACCTATACCAAGGTTCTTTTCATATAAACACTGTATATCTTTCAGTGCGCATTGAAAATGGTCGATTAAAGGCGTATAATTTTCAATATAGAGCAACTTTAATCTGCCGTATATTTTTATTCTATGCTGTTTTATGGGAGCTTTTAATATGAGTTTCATTAGCAATGATTATATTAATTCGATTGAAAGAGGATATGGGGATAGTGATAAAAAGCTGTGCCATGAGTGCATTGGAAATAAATCATTAAAAGAATATATAAAAGCAAATGGATATGTTTGTACATGTGATTATTGTGGACAAAGAAGAAAAGCCGTTAATCTTGATTCGTTCATGGTAATAATTATGAGCGGGGTTAATTTTTTGTACACTCATGCTGTCAATGAATTGCCGTGTGATTCTGGGGAATATATCGGGAAAACATATACAACAGCTCAACTGATTTTCGAGGAATTGCGCGATGAGATAGATGCTCAAGATGAGCGAATACTAAAAGATATTGTAGAAATTATGTATGATGATATTTGGTGTGACGCCGACCCCTTTTCTGATCGAGAAGAGGATGTTGCCTATTATGATTGGCAGTCTTTTTGTAAGATGGTAAAAGAAAAGGTGCGATATGTTTTTTACCGAGCTACACCTGATACCAGTTTTAATGAAAATCCAACCACCATTTTAGACACACTTGCTTATTATGCTGAGCGAGTAAGGCTTGACCGAAGAATTGATAAAAACACAAAGATGTATAGATGTCGGACACATGAAAATGACGAATGGCGAACTGCATACGCCGATTTTGCTCCGCCACCGCCTTGGGTGGCAACATCCGGGAGAATGAATGCAGCTGGAATAAATGTGCTATATCTGACACTGGATCCCAATACAGCTCTTTGCGAAACAAGAACAAGTGGCAGAGATTATGCAACAATTGCTTCGTTTCGAGTTACGGAGTCAATACGGGTATTGGATTTGACAAAAATTAAGAAGATGTCAATACCGAGCATTTTTGATGAAGATAATCGACATAATCGCTCTCCGGTCATGTTCTTGCAGAAATTTGCGGAAAATATATCGCAACCTCGGAGTAACAAAAATATAGATATTGAATATGTTCCAACTCAAATAGTAACTGAATTCTTTCGTTATGTAAAAACAAGCCGATCTAATGGTTATGCAGGCATACTATACGAAAGCACGCAAAACCCAGGTGGGAAATGCTTGGCGCTATTCCTTACAAGAGATGAAGTCTTAAACCACAAATATGGAATTCACATTATTCCAAAAGCGACTACTTACCACAAAAAAGAGTATGTAACTGTAGACAACAATAGTACCCTTATTGCCAAGGGGAAAATACATATAGACTCCTTAGCAAATGAAAAGGTGAGCGAATTAGTAAAAAAACAGAAAATTCCAAAGGAAACAATAGAGAGTATTGTTAAGAGAACGGAACAAAAATGAGCTGATTATTTTGGGATTCTTTCATTTCATTAGTTGCCTGGGCTGTCAAATGCCGTTATTAATGATTTCGCCGCCTGCGCCGCAATAGACAAAGAATAAGAAAACCCCTCTGAAATCAACGATTTCAGAGGGGTTTTGGTCCGAGTAGTGCGGCTCGAACGCACGGTCTCCTGGTCCCAAACCTATGTCTGAACCTTCAGGCAGAACTGAGTCGCCCTCTTTGGCACTTTCCGGCACTCCTGCGGTTCCTCTTTGGAACTCTATTGGCCTGTTTATTTCAGGCACCGCTTTCGGCTTTTGGGATTTGTGTGGGATTGAATTCTGTATATTAAAAGTGCTTCCGACCGGGTTTACCTCCAACAGCGGGTGCTTTTTGCCGCAGAGAGCAGCTCAGAAACTGCGCCGCATAAACAAAGAAATAAGCGCTGGCGTGATATTACCCACCCTCTCGATAAACGGAAAATGTGTTGTGGTCGCTAAAACTCCCTCAGAAAATGTGCAGACAAAGAAAAAACTCGCTCATTTTTTGTGATTTCTCCATCGAGCACCGTAATCCAGATCGTTTGGAACAATAGGAAGTGTATTGTTCCGAATGATGCTGTATTATTCCGAACAATACAGATATATTATTCGGAACAGTTTTATTTTGCAAATATTCTGTCCTTTTCAGTAGCTATTTCCTGCTTTCTGTGATATTGTTCGTTTGCCAAAAGGAGGCGACGATATGCAGAAAGAAAATACCCTGACAGTCGAGCAGTGGTGCGACCGGTGGTTCACCGCCAATCGGCACAAATGGAACGGCAACACCGAGGGCGGGTACCGCAATCTGATTTACAGCCACATCCTCCCCAGCATCGGAAATATGGAGCTCTCTGACCTAACAGAGCAGACGGTCACGGATTTCTACGACAGCCTGCAGAGCTGGGGGCTCAGTGCCAGAAGTGTCTGGTGCGTCCACCTGCTTCTGCGGCGGTGCATGGACGAAGCGGCACGGGAACAGCTCATTCCATACAACCCGGTGCGGCTCTGCCAGGAGCCCAAGGCAGAGGAATACAAAACAGCCCCTCTGCGCCTGGGCCAGCTCCAGCGTTACCTGAACGCAGCAGAGCAGCTCGGCGTACTCCCCCTCATCTACACAGGACTTTCAAGCGGTCTGCGGCAATGTGAACTGATCACCTTGTCGTGGGCCGATTTTCATATCCGCTACAGGTACATCCTCAAGGGTCAGCGGTTGCTGACGCTTAACGCCAAAGCAGAACGCCTTCTGAAGCAGATACCGGAAACTGACTCGCCCTATGTGTTCCGCAATCCCAAAACCGGAGCGGAGTATAAACTCCACGAGTTCTACTATCTGCACAAGAAGATATTAAAACGGGCACGGCTCCCATGGGTGGCTTTTCGGGATCTGCAGCGCCAGTGTATGGAGGTGGGCATATGACGCTTCGGGAATACATCATCTTCTGGCAGGAAACCTATGACAAGCATCAGAGCAGGCCGACTACCTATGCGGCACACAACTATGTATTTAAGAACCATATCCTCCCCGGCCTGGGAGATATACCACTCTCTGGATTGACATCGGAGATGATTGGAGATTTTCTGGAAGAACGGCGCCGCTTCGGCAATCATCGACCCGGCAGCTCTGGCTTAGGGGAAGAAACCATGCGGCACATCCACCGCCTGCTTCAGCAATGCCTGGACCAAGCCATGCGGGATGGCCTGATTAGCGATAATCCCGCCAGAGCGTTCCACTACTCCAAGCCAAAGAAGGTCAATGCCGATGTGCTGACGCCGCTGGAGATGGAGGACTATCTGGACGCCGCCGAGCGGCTGGGCTACCTCCCCATGTTCATGCTGGCACTGACGACAGGCCTACGCCAAGGCGAGCTAATCGCCCTGAAATGGAGCGACCTTGATATCGAAAGTCGGACGCTGACCATCGCAGAAAAACGTGCCGTGGTACGGCGTGAGCTGGTAGAGTACGGTAGCCAGACGAGGTCAATAAGGCTGACCCCTGAGGTGGTCGACCTTCTCATCATGGAGCACAGCAAGCACCCAAGCAGCCCGCTCATGTTTATGCACCCGGCCACGCTGAAACCCTACTCGCCGCAGATGGTGCGCCGGATGCACAATGAGATCATAAAGGAAGCGGGCATCGACCATATCCGGTATGTGGATCTCCGCCATACCTGTGCCATCCTTGCTCTGAAGAACGGCATGGATACCAAGGAACTGGCGCGGATGTTGGGACACTACCGCCCCGCGATCACCCGGCAGAACTATGAACCTTATCTGCAGCACAAGGTACAAAAGGATGAAGATATGCCAAAGGGAGCTACGCAGAGTGAGCTGCAGCAGGCGGCAAATATTCTGGATAATCTTCTGAAGTTCTGATATCTATTCCGCAAAAGGTGAGTTGTCCACAGAACTCAATCATTTTACATCCAAAGAGGAGGAACCAAAATGAAAAAGAGAATCATCGTTACCGCGGTTACCGCGGCGATTACCGCCTGTCTCGCCCTGTGTGCCGCCGTGTGGCCGCAGGCCGAAACGGTCGAGAAAACACCCGCGCCGAGCGAAACGACCGCCGTGACCACTCCACGGCCGACACTTCCGGAAGCAGAGAAACCGGTGCTGCCAGTGGTAACAGAAAAGAAAGAATCGGAAATGCCGGAAGCTGAATCAGCCCCGGAAGTAGCCACCGAGGAGTTGCCCATCCCTGTACCGGAAATAGAAGATGAAGCCGAGACAGAACAAGAATATGTACCTCCTACGCAGACAGATTCCATCCCGGTACAGCCCACGCAACCTGAACCTAAATCGGCACCGGAGCCAATAGCTAACGATAATGAACTGGCGGATATGGTCTATGTCCCCGGCTTTGGCTGGATACAAAGCGAAGGCCCCAATCATGTCGAGTATGCCGAGGATATGTACGAGAACGGCAACAAAATTGGCACCATGGGCTGACCTCAAAAATTGCGCCGCATAAACAATGAAATAACCGCAGGAGCGAACCCGGACGCTTCTGCGCCTTTTGCATATTGGCTTGATTTGAAATCTGCACTTTGAAAATGGGAGTTCAGATCTGAAAACTGGATTTTCAATAGACAAATTGAAGCTGTTGTGTTAGAATTAACCTGCATTAGTATATACTCTGACACGAGGTGTTACGATGACGATTTGTTATAACAAGCTGTGGAAGCTCCTGATCGATAAAAACATGAAAAAGAAGGATCTGCGTCTGGCTACCGGCATGTCTACGACCGCCCTTGCCAAGCTGGGCAAGAACCAGCATGTCAGTACAGAGATTCTGACGAAAATCTGTACCGTACTGGATTGCGATTTCTGCGATATCATAGAGCTCGTAAAGGAGGAAAACCATGATTGACTTTTCCAAAATCGAGCAGTATCGGGAGAACAACCGTATTGAGGCGAAGAAAGCCCTTGGCGGTCTGCCCAAAAGCATTTGGGAAACCTACTCTGCCTTCGCCAATACCCACGGCGGCATCATCCTGCTGGGCGTGGAGGAGCTGGCCGACAAATCCTTCCGCACTGTGGATCTGCCTGACCCGGAGAAACTCATCAAAGAGTTCTGGGACATTGCCAATAACCCCAATAAGACCAGCGTAAATATTCTGTCCTCCAAGGATGTATTTGTTCAGGAGGTGGACGGCAATCATATCGTGGTCATCAATGTACCCCGTGCAGAACGCTCCTACAAGCCGGTCTATGTAGACGGTAATCCTCTCTGCACCTACCGCCGAAATGGTGAGGGCGACTACCGCTGTACCAAGGAAGAATATCAGGCCATGGTGCGGGATGCTTCCGTGAAAACCCAGGACATGCTCATCCTGAATGAAATGGACATGACTGTGTTCAACAAGGAAAGCATCCGCAGCTATCGCCAGAGGATGCGTCTTTCCCGCCCCGGCCATGTATGGGAGGCGCTGGAGGATGAAGATTTTCTCCTGAAGCTGGGCGCCGTGGGCGTTGGCTCTGATGGGAAGAAGCATCCCACTTCTGCCGGACTTCTCATGTTCGGCAACGAGTATGACATTGTGCGTGAATTCAACACTTACTTTCTGGATTACCAGGAGCAGTATGACGCTGATACCCGTTGGACTGACCGTATCATATCTTCCTCCGGCGACTGGAGCGGCAATGTGTACGACTTCTATTTCCGCGTCTATAACAAGCTGATTCAGGACATTAAGGTGCCCTTCAAGATGGAGGGAGGCACCAGGGTGGACGATACCGATGTGCATAAAGCTTTGCGCGAGGCGCTGGCGAACTGTCTGGTTCACGCAGATTACTACGGCAGACAGGGACTGGTCATCGTCAAAAAGCGTAATAGCATTACGATGTCTAATCCGGGCAGCTTCCGCATCGAAATTGATGCCGCAAAGAGCGGCGGTGTTTCTGATCCGCGGAACGGAACCATGCTGAAGATGTTCAACCTGATTGATATTGGTGAGCGTGCTGGTAGCGGCATTCCGAATATCTTCCGCGTCTGGCGTGAGCAGGGGTGGAAAGAGCCAGTTATCGCGGAGCTCTCTGAACCGGACAGAATTATTCTATCATTATCGCTACTCAAAAAAGAAAGTAGCGATAAAAAAGTAGCGATAAAAAATGGCGATAAAGGTACAAAAACCGCCTCACAAAAAATCGCCATCCTTGAATATCTTACAGATCATGCTTCTGCAAAATGCTCAGATATTTCCGATATGCTCGGCGTTAAAGACGCAAGAGCAAGACGGATACTCAGCGAGATGATCGTTGAGGGAACGATTGTTGCAGAGGGCAGCAATCGAAACCGCATTTATAAGTTGAAATCATAAGGAAAAAACTAATTCTGCCACAAAGGAGGATTGCACAATGCCGCACAATGAAAACTCTCGAGTCAAAATTCCTGCATTGGTGCATTTCACTCGTCTGGGATATAAATACATCTCTCTGAGAAAATATGAAGGAGTCATCGACGACGATACCAACATTTTGGTCGATGTTCTTTGTGATGCAATCAATCGGATCAATGCTACTTCTTTGACTACCACAGATACCCAGAAAATTGTCAATGCTCTGAAAGCAATGCTGGAAAACGATGATTTGGGCAGGGAGTTTTATTCCGTTCTCATCAATGGATACAACGGCTTGAAACTGATTGATTTTGAAGATTTCGGAGGGACAGTCAACTATTATCATGTGGTCACAGAGATGACTTGCAAGAATGGTTCTGATGAATTTCGCCCTGATATCACACCACTGATCAACGGTCTTCCTCTGGCTTTTATTGAGGTCAAGAAGCCCAATAACAAGGGTGGAATCAAGGCTGAATATGACCGTATGCTGATGCGTGTTAAAAATAAAAAGTTTAGGCGCTTTATCAATTTGACACAAATTATGGTCTTTTCCAACAACAGTGAATATGATGACACCGAAGCCGTCCCTCTGGAAGGAGCATTCTACTCCACCATCAGCTACGAGAAGCTGTTTTTTAGTCATTTCCGAGAGGAAGACGAAAAGTTCCTGACTTCCGTGCCAGAGAAGGATGAGGCGGTTGAAAATTTCATTCTGACCGATAACAATCTGAGTAGCATCAAGTATAGCCCGGAGTATGTAACAAATAGTTCCCCAGTTTCGCCTACCAATAGAATCATCACTTCGCTTTTTTCGTTTGAGCGTATTCTAACTTTCTTGAAATATGCAATCGCTTATGTAGAACGGACAGATGAAAATGGTATCACCCATCTGGAAAAACATCTGATGCGGTATCCACAGTTCTTTGCTACTAAAGCAATCGAAAACAAATTGAATGCCGGGGTAAAAAACGGCATCATTTGGCATACCCAGGGCAGTGGTAAAACAGCGCTTGCCTATTACAATGTCCGTTATCTGACCGACTACTATCAGAAGCATGGAACGATTGCAAAATTCTATTTCATCGTAGACCGTCTTGACCTATTGACACAGGCAGCCAATGAGTTCCGTGCTCGTGGACTTCATGTAGAGGAAATCAATTCCAAGGAAGACTTCATCAAAAACATCCATTCCACCGGAACAGTCAACAACACCGGCAAACCTACGATCACGGTGGTCAATATTCAGAAGTTCTCCAAGGAATCCATTGCGAAACAGTCCGACTATGCAGTAAATGTACAGCGCATCTATTTCTTGGATGAAGCCCACCGCAGCTATAAACCTACCGGATCCTTCCTGGCCAATCTACTTTCCTCCGACCGAGAAGCGGTTATGATCGCATTGACTGGCACGCCACTGATTGGTACGATTTACGATGATGACGGAAAGCCGATTGCAGGCAAAAAATATGATTCCAAGTCTGTGTTCGGTAATTATATCCACAAATATTACTACAATCGCTCTATTGCTGATGGATATACTCTCAAGTTGATTCGCGAAGGCATTGAAACTACCTATAAGAAAAAGCTGCAAAAAGCATTGGAAGAAATTGAGATGCTCAAAGGCTCTCTCGATAAGAAAGAGATGTACGCCCATCCAAAATATGTTTCTGCCTTGGTCGAGTATATTACGGACGATTTCCGCAAGAGCCGTATCGCCATGAACGATGAATCCATCGGTGGTATGATCGTCTGCGATTCTTCCGAGCAGGCGCGTGCGATTTTTGAAGAGTTAAAATCCTATCCCTATTCTGCGGCATTGATTTTGCATGATGCAGACGACAAAGAGACCCGAAAAGACAATATAGACGCCTTCAAAAAAGGCACGATTGACTTCCTCGTGGTCTACAACATGTTGCTGACCGGCTTTGATGCTCCTCGGCTGAAGAAACTCTACTTGGGACGTGTTATCAAAGACCACAATCTGTTACAGGCCTTGACCCGGGTTAACCGGCCCTACAAGAATTATCGATACGGTTATGTGGTCGATTTTGCGGATATCCGTGCGGAATTTGATAAGACCAATAAAGCATATTTCGATGAGCTTCGGGCCGAACTGGGCGATGAGTTCAAGCAGTATGATAACATCTTCAAATCCCCGGAGACAATTGAAGCAGACTTGCAGGACATTAAGGACGTACTGTTCCTGTATGATACTGGAAATGCGGAGGTGTTCTCACAGCAGATTTCTGCCATAGACGATAAACAGGATCTCATACAGCTCCGCCGTGCATTGGAACTGTATAAAGAATTGTTCAATGTTGCAAAACTGTTCGGCTATGACGAACTGGCTGACCAATTTGACCTGAACAACATCAGTGCCCTTTATAGCGAGGTCTGCAATAGGATTGCGCTTATTAACCAGAAGAAACTCCTTGAAGAAGCCCAGGATATGAGCGCTATTCTGAACCTTGCTATGGACGAAATTGAGTTCCATTTCCGCAAGGTTTCCGAGAAAGAACTGGTGATTGCTGATAAATATCAGGATACCCTCAATCGGACCCGCAAGGCCGTTCTGCATACGCTCGACCCAAAAGACCCTGAGTACGTCACACTACTGGAAGAACTGCAGCGTTTGCTGGCTAAGAAGAATATCGAGGAATTGACCGCTGCCGAAATGACAGCGGATATCGAAGCCTTGGAGCGCATCCGTAAACTGGCCGAGCAAAAGAATCTTGCTGACCAGATGTTGGCGGCTAAATACGATGGCGATGTGAAATTCATGCGTACCCATAAACGCCTGCGTGAAACGCCGCCTCCTATTGCTGGGGATGTCGTACTGCATCAAGTCCTTACGCACCTGAAGCACCGGGTGGATTCCCAAGTGCTTTCCAATAGTCACTTGATGGACAACGAGCCTTACTTCATGCAGGGCATGTTCCCGATGATTAAGCAGGAGCTTGATGCCCAGCATCTGAAATACTCTGCTGCGCAGATTAAGTATATCGGCACCTGTATTTCCAACGAATACTTTACGGAAAGGAATTTTGCATCATAATGGATTCCAATATTACTCTACAAACCAAGCAGATGATCGATAGTCTGAAGGCCGTATGTACCAATTTTGGTTTGGGTAATGCCTCCAGCGAGTACAAGATCATCACTGAGGTTTTCCTTTACAAGTTCCTCAACGACAAGTTCCTTTTCGAAGCGAAGCGAGTAGAGCCTGCGCTGGCAAAGCTGTCCCCGGCAGATGCCGAAAAGCAACTCGCCCAGATGACCGATGATGACTATGAACTGTTCCTGCTTGGTTTTGACCCGGATACTGCAAAACTGAAGCAGACTCATTTTATCTCTTACCTGTTCAACCGTAAGAATGAAGAAAATTTTCATATGCTCTTTGATGATACACTGCTGGATATTGCTACATACAACATCGACATCTTTTCTGTCCGGACTGGCGGCCAGTCCAAGATGCGCTTGTTCAGCGGTATCTCCCAGCATGTGATTGAGGCTGAGAAGAAGGACGATTTCTGCCGTGCTATCATCGACAAGATTGCTGAATGCAGCTTCGATAGTGTGTTTGAGCAGAAGTACGATTTCTTTGCTCAAATATTCGAGTATCTGATCAAGGACTACAATAAGGATTTCGGTAAGTACGCCGAATACTATACGCCACATTCCATCGCCAGCATCATTGCGAAAATCATGGTACCTAACGGCGCAAAGAATGTGACGGTGTATGACCCAGCCGCAGGCTCGGGCACACTGGTGCTGGCGTTGGCCCACGAAATCGGCGAAAGCAACTGCACCATCTATACCCAGGACATCTCCCAGAAGTCCAACGAGTTCCTGCGCTTGAACCTGATTCTCAATAATCTCGTCCACTCGCTGCCCAATGTCGTACATGACGATACTTTGTTGCGGCCTTATCACAAAAACGCCAAAGGCGACGGGCTTGCCACGTTTGACTATATTGTCAGCAATCCGCCTTTTAACATGGACTTCTCTGACAGTAGGGATACATTGGCAGGAGATAATCACAAGAAGCGTTTTTTCGCAGGAGTGCCGAGTATTCCCAAAAAGGACATAGAAAAAATGGCAGTCTATCTGCTGTTTATCCAGCACATTTTATACTCACTTGCCCCCAAGGGAAAAGCAGCGATTGTTGTTCCGACAGGTTTTTTGACCAAATCGGGAATTGCAAAAAAGATCCGAGAGTATTTGGTAAAAGAAAAGATGCTTCGCGGTGTGATTTCTATGCCCTCTAACATCTTTGCCACCACAGGCACCAATGTCTCCATTCTTTTCATCGACCGCGAAAATGCAAATGGAAACGTGATTCTGATGGATGCATCCAAGTTGGGAACAAAAGTAAAAGTCGATGGCAAGAATCAGCGTACTGTGTTGAGCGTTGATGAGATCACGCATATCATCAAAACCTTTAATGCCGGAAAGGCTGAGGACGATTTCTGTGTAACTGTCAGCTATGCTGATATTGAGGGAAAGAAGTTCTCCTTTTCTGCCGGCCAGTATTTCGAGGTCAGGATTGAGTATGTGGAGTTGACGCCAGAAGAATTTGTGGAAAAGATGGATAACTTCACTTCTCGATTGGATGAAATGTTTGCAGAAAGCCGTCGTCTGGAAGATGAAATTAAAGTACAGTTGGGACGGGTGAAGTATGAGTAAGTGGATACACACAACTCTTAATGATATTTGCCGTTCCGACAAAGGAGCCATCATATCTGGCCCATTTGGTTCGAACATCAGTAGTAAATTTTTTGTTTTGGACGGCGTGCCTGTAATTCGCGGCAATAATCTAAGTTTGTCATTAGATAAGTTTTATGATGATGACTTTGTGTTTGTTACGGAAGAAAAGGCAGATGAACTGAATTGCTACGCCGAAGAAGGAGACCTGATTTTTACTGCTGCAGGAACTATTGGCCAAGTAGGCATTCTTGAAGCTCCTTTAAAATACAAAAAGTATGTGATTTCAAACAAGCAGCTTCGAGCTCGTATAGACACAAGAAAAGTCGATCTTCTATATGCATATTATTGGTTTGCCAGCGCTTGGATGCAGAATTATTTTATTAGAAATAATAAGGGCAGTACTGTTCCGTTGATAACACTTTCTGAATTAAAAGATGCACCTATATCATATCCGGAAGATATCACTGAACAAAAGAAAATCGCGATGGCAATAGAAGCCATATCCCGAAAGATTAACAACAACCGAAATATCTGTTTTAATCTTGAGTCTATGGCCAAAACACTCTACGACTACTGGTTTACACAGTTTGATTTCCCGAACGCAGAGGGCAAGCCCTATCGTTCCTCCGGCGGCGAGATGGTCTGGAATGACCAACTCAAGCGGGAGATTCCGAAAGGGTGGGATACTGCAACTATCAATGAGATGACCAAAAGTTGTCGCGGTGTATCATACGATAAAAATGACTTGCTGCCTTCTCCTGAAAATGGAGTCTTGGTTTTGCGCGGTAACAATATACAGAATAATCGACTTGTATACGATAATAATGTTGCCTATGTGCCACATTCTTTGGTTGCAAAAGAGCAGCAAATCAGTGCGCACGACATTATTCTTACAATGTCAAGCGGTAGCAAAGATCACATTGGCAAATGTACCATGTTTCAATATGATTCTCCGCATACATATGGAGCATTTTTGACAAAATTCACTCCTGATAAAGATAAAGTTGGATTTGTATATTTGTCGATGATCTCTGATTTCTTCAAGAAAAAAGTCAAAGCAATATGTAACGGAACGGGGATAAACAATCTAACAAATGAAACATTTGATAATCTTATTTTCCCCAAACCTACCGAAGCCGTGTTGGCGCGTTTTGAAGAGACCATTTCTCCGATGTTTGAAAAAATGGGAGTCTGCGAAAGAGAGAATGAGGAACTCACAAAGCTCCGTGACTGGCTGCTCCCCGTGCTCATGAACGGACAAGCTACGGTAGAATGAAAGCAGGTGAATCCATGAGACGAAATTTTGCGCAGATTTTAAAAGATGCAAAGATAGATATTAAGGTAGAATATCAAAAACTTTATGGAATGCTATATGATCGCAGCATTCAAGTATCAAACACAAACCGAATATCCGTTTATGATGAGCTCAGCACATTTTTTATTGCTTTTCATTTTAGAGGGACATGTCTTTCGTTAGATGAGTTTAATGATTTGCATGGATTTCATTTTGAAAAAGATCCGACTAATTTCAATATTGACCATTTAATTTCGTTGTGCGAATATATTGAAAACCTACTTATAGCATACCAATGTGTTTCCTTGAGTTATCCTTATGAATATGGGAATATGCCAACAAACCTAATTAATGTTCAATTCTATCTACAACAAATTAGCCAGGTGATTGAAAAAATCGGATATATGCAGGCGAAGCAGAATGACCTTACTATTTTTGTGGAGAAAGACCCTGCTGCAATAGCTGTTGCTGAAGGTGAATTTATTCCAGAGAGCTTGTCGTATAGGCTGATTTCCTATAACCATTATTCGATGAAAGGAAATCTGGCAGAAAAGAAAACGACTTTGCTTGATCTTGCGAATTTGCTCGAACCGCAGAGAACAATCCTCGAAAGAATTGATAAAACATTTTCCAGCGACTTATTCTATACATTCAATAACTTTCATATACGCCATAACAATATAGACCAATTGGGAACAAAGTATAAAAAACCTGTTGGCGACCTATCAGATGAACAGTTGGAGTATTGGTATGACGAGGTCTATCAGATGTGTTTGCTTGCGTTTATGCGATTGGAGCATATAGATCGAAAGAAAAAATTTGATTCGCTGAAGTCTCAAATAGAGGGAACGTAATGAAAACTTATGACGAACTGGTTTCTCTGTTTGAAGAAGCAAACCTTGCGTTCTTGCAGGGCGAACATAGCTTATTTAGAACCGAGGTCGCTGAACGGACATTGTGTGGTGTGCTGATGCTACATATCCACGATATCATCAAGGAAGATGACTCTTATTCGGGATATTACACGGATGTGGAGTATAACAGAAATGCGGGTGGTATCAAGACCATTCGAAAAACCATCCGAGGGCAGCAAGAAGAAATAATCCCCATAAATTGTGATTTAATCCTTCACAGCAGAGGTGAGAATGTAGACCAAGACAACCTAATCGCCATTGAAATGAAAAAATCCAATGCTCCGTCAGCGGAGAAACAAAAAGACCGTGAACGGCTTATTGCCCTTACGAAAGATTCGTTTGATGATGTGTGGGCGTGGGATCATAATTTGCCAGAGCATGTGTGCCGGTATGTATTGGGCGTATATTATGAAATCAACTATAGGCAGAAGGAAATCCATATCGAGTACTATCGCCGTGGAGAATTAGTTAGATCCTATAGCAACCACTTTGTAGGTTGATTTGCGTTTTATTATAAATGGGGTGCTTCGATGTTGAACTATGACGAAGATTTAACTGAATTAGTAGAATCATTGATTTGCACTGGGCGGGAGGATGATTGGTGGGATTTCAAAGAATGCTACCACGAGGATAGGGCTGCTTTGCTGCATGATATCATTTGCCTTGCGAACAACCGGGCAGACCGAGATACCTATTTGATTCTGGGTGTTCGTGATAAGACATTTGAAATTATGGGTGTCGAGAATGACCCTCACCGAAGAAATCAACAGAACATAGTTGACTTTCTAAGTCAAAAAGAGTTTGCAGGACAAATACGCCCTCGAGTAGAAGTGCGCACAATTCGGTTGGAAGGTCACTGTTAAGGCCAAGCTGTTTTGTCCAGAAATAGCCGGTCTGTTTTGTCGCATAGCCGGATTGTTTTGTCACGACAGCCGAGCTAATCTGTCGTTGAAGCCGGTCTGTTTTGGCATCGCTATATCATAAAAGGGAAAAGAGAGGTGCCGTTCTTGGTAGAACGGCACCTCTCTTCAACTTGAGACTATTGGAATTGATACAGCATAACAGCATTGATATTTTGGTTGTCGCTGCTGTACATGATGGGACGATATTCACCTTCTGGAAGGGAACTCAGATCGAGCGTTCCTGTAAGAGCACCACCAACGGCAGATAGGGTATACACCTCTTCAGACACCTCATCGATAAATCCAATATAGATTGTTCTGGAAGCAGAGGCCCAAGTGCAATGAACGGCCATTGCCTTTGTTTTTTCATTGGGCAACAGAATGGTATCGTCTGCTTTTGAATATTGAGATTCATCAATATTGACGCACACAAGTTCTCCTTTTGGCGTACTCTCAGAGAATTCCACAGGCTCATCTACAAAGTATTCACTTAAATCCACCACATCAGCAAATGGAAGAACAGAAGCCGGAGGAACGATGGCATCGCTGTCATCCTTGTCTGGAACCTCCGATACAGAATCCTTAGTAGAACAAGCAGCTAACATGGCAACCACCACGATTGCTAACAATAGCCCTAATCCTCGATGAATTCCCTTTTTCATGGTTATTTTACCTCGTACTGCATAGCTCCGGTGATGCTCTTACTTCCGCCATTCACAATGCAAACCTTATAATCTCCATCTGGAACACCACTGGAGTTGACTCTCTTGCTGTTAATATCTCCACCTTCATAGGTAACAGTGTATGTTACCCGGGTGTCCACATTATACCAGCCGATTTTTACATCCTGAGAAGAGGGACTCCATGTGCAGGAGTTGATAGTAAGTACAGCATCTTCACCAGAAATGTAGTATGTTTCGCTGGAAGTCTTTCTGGAACCGGAACCCAAAGAGGTGAACGAAAGAGACAGGCTCGACTTCGGCACGATATTGGTTTCCTCCGTGGCTACCGGTTCATACGGGACTTCTTCAACAGCAAAAGCCGTGCAGGACAAAGAGAACACCATTGCGAGAGCTAACACAGCCGACAGGACTTTCTTCATGGTACTTTCCTCCTTTTCTTGGAACCGTTGATACTTGTTAGGTAGCTACCATCTTCATTATACTGAATAATTTCGTATATGGCAACCTAAATTTTGTGTTTTGCATATATTTTTTCGGTTTTGCTTCTTGTTTTTAGTTGGATATGCTATTATTATGACAGCTCAAAAAATGAGGCAAGAGGAAGCAATGAGTCCAATCACTGGAAACAAGCACATTTCCAATAATTACAACGACTCAATGCTCCCTCTCACAAACCATGATTAGTATAGCACAGTATGAATTGTCCTGCAACGGGGACACTACCAAAATTTTAAGCAAAGAGAGCAGCCTATGTCCAATCTGTGGAGGAGCACTTAAAGTTCATGGAACCTGTACGCGGAAAGTCCGATATGGAGACTGCATACACAAATACCATCTCAGAGTATTAAAGTGCCAGTGCTGTGGAAAAACACACAGAGAGTTACCGGATAGCCTCATTCCATATAAGCGATATGGAGTGGAAGCATTCTGTGAGATTGCCGAATCTACAGAAGCCCGACATACCTGTGAAACATCTACCTGGCTGCGCATCCGATCCTGGCTTGCGTGGTTCATCTGTTATGCCCAAAATATTGCAACCGGATTGATTGCAGCCAACCTCCTTCCGATGACATTTCACCCCGGCTACACTCTGCGCCAGCAGACGGTGCATTTTGTCCGGCTGGTAGCAAACAGCGGAAATTGGATACAGCACCGTTCCGCCATGACAATGGATTTTCCTCCGGCTATACTGGTGTCATGCCAATAAAACAGGAGGCGATTCCAGCATGGAAATGAAAAACAGGAAGCTCGCCGCAGAGATTGCAGAGGAGCGAATGTCTATGATTGCACCGCTGCTGTCCCAAAACATGGATAGCAGACGGGTGGAACAGCTACGACAGGAGATATGCGAACGAAACCAGATTTCCCAACGAACTCTGGAACGGTATCTCTGCGCATATTTGAATGGAGGTTTTGAAGCACTGAAACCGCAGAGCAGGAGCAGCCAAAGTAACTACAAAATTCCACAAGAGCTACTGGATGAGGCAATCCAGCTACGCAGGGAACTTCCCAGCAGGAGCATCCCTACAATTATTAAAATCCTGGAGTTGGAGAAGAAGGCTCCTCCCGGATTTCTGAAGCGAACCACATTGCAGGATGCTTTGAGCCGTGCAGGGTATTCCACCGCAATGATGAAGCTTTACAATGACAAAGGGTACGCTTCCCAACGATTTCAACGGCTGCACCGGCATGACCTGTGGCAAGGAGATATTAAATATGGACTTGTGCTCAATCTTGGCGGTGTACAGACACAGACCTACTTCTCCTGCCTGATTGACGATGCTACCAGATACATTCTCCACGGTGAGTTTTACGGGACGATGGAGCAAGGTATTGTAGAAGACACCCTGCAAAAAGCCATGCTGAAATTTGGGCTTCCACGGAGACTCTATTTTGACAATGGGACGCAGTACCGAACACGCTGGATGAAGCGCGCCTGCGATTTGCTTGGTATCCGGCTGATCTATGCAAAGCCCAGAAATCCACAGGGCAAAGGCAAACAGGAGCGATTTAACCAAACGATGGATGCTTTTTTAGCAGAGGTAAGTCTACATCCACCAGAGAGCCTGCAAGAATTGAACACAAAATTCCAAGCATGGCTACATGAATGTTACCACTCCAAACCGCATAGTGCTCTTGGCACAACGCCAGAAATTGCATTTAAGTCCGATTCCATGCCTCCACGATTTGTGGACAAGGCTCTGATGGCACGAGCATTTTTGCATTGTGAATCCCGTAAGGCCGACAAGAGTGGTGTAATTAGTTTTGGCGGAAAACGATATGACCTTGGCATTGCTTTTGCCGGCAAGCAGGTTGATGTAGTCTATGACCCAATCTGTACAGAGATCCTTACGATTGAGACACCAGACCATGAGCCGTTTCAAGTGCGGCAGATTGTAGTTGGCGAAAAAGTTGCACCGAAGCCAAAACGAAAAGAGATTGAGCGTATTCCCGTTGACCATTCCCGTCTATTGGATGCCATAACGGAACCATACCAAGACAAGCAGCGCAGGAGGGCGATTTCCTACACCACAGAAATTGAAAAGGGGTGACAAGCATGTACGAGGAATTTTTTGAAATGACACATACCCCTTTTGTACGGGGCATTCCTGTTGACAATCTCTATGAAGACCAGGATACCGAAGAAGTCTATAACCGTCTGCTCTATGCTGCCAGCCGCCAGCTTTTTGCTCTTGTGGTTGGGGATGCGGGCACGGGGAAGACAACGGCTCTGCGCCGCCTGAAAAGCGTCTTAGATGGGCAAGATTACACCGTACTCTACCTTTCTGAATCTAAACTTACCCCGAGACACTTCTACAACGGTCTTCTGGAGCAGCTGGGGTGTGAAACACGGTTCTACCGAGGTGACGCAAGGAATCTACTGCACCACGAAATTGAAATTATGCGTGGAGTTGGACACCGAAAACTGGTTGTGATTGTGGATGAAGGGCATCTACTCTCTAAGGAAATGCTGGAGGAAATCCGCTTCTTACTCAACTACAAAATGGATTCTGAAAATCCCCTCGCACTCATTTTGGCTGGCCAGACGGAGCTATGGGAGAAACTACGGCTGCAAGCGTACAGAGCGATCCTCCACAGGGTTGATATTCAGTGCTTTCTGATGCCTTACGAATACGCTCAGACGAAAGCCTATATTGAGAAGCAACTGACCTATGCTGGACACCCCAACGCAATCTTCTCTGAGGACGCCATGAAAGCAGTCCACTCTTTCTCATCCGGCATCCCGAGACTGATTAACCGGGCCTGTACCCAGTCTCTTGTCTACGCATACCAAAACCGCCGGGCCATTATTGATGACCGGATGGTACAACTCGTCCTGGAGGGCGAGGTTTCTTGAATACCGGAAAGAAGGGGATGGCTGGAGCCATCCCCTTCTCTTATGCGACAAAACGCACCGGCGCCGGACAATGATGTCCGGCGATGACCGACAAAACAGCCCGTCTATTTCACGACAGAACAGGCCGTCTGCGACAGGTCACGAAGTAGACGTGTTTATTATCAAAAACTCAACCGATGTTCCTTACTATCTGACCGAGAGTTACACGGACAAAAAGTACAAGCCGGATCCTCCAAAGAAGGGGAAAACGGTACAGGCGTTCCATATCTACACCCGAGTGATGGATAACAATACGCCCATTGACAAGAGTGCGGATATTCGTGATGTGGAGTATCTTTGGAAGAAGCGTTTCGGCTTGTTGCAAACACCACTGGAGCAGGTCAAAATTCTGCTGCGGAAACCGGATGAATGGGCAGAGGAAGATTCGCGTTATTACCACAAACTGTTTCCGCAATATACGATTTCCATTGAATACGAGGAAGATGAGGACGGCATCAGCAAAGAGGGAAACCGGGTGTTCTACCATCATCTGCAAACAGATACAAGAACACAGTATGGCGTTCTGAAAATATATCATTACAGTACGCAGCTATTTTCTTGTCAAATAACCGAACTCGATGGACATAGAATGACTGCGCCTTGCCCTGAAACGAAGTATATTCCATATCGAAACTATAGCGATCCAAACATTTGCTTAAGGTACTATGTGACTTCTGATTTTCTGTATTTATTGCTGCGGTTTCTGGAATACCACATTGGAAATGCCAATGGAAACGAAGCGCAGTATGCAACACGACGACTGCTGGATGTCGTCCTTCTATTTGACAGCAATGAGGATGCTGAAGATTTTGCTACCTATATCCATCGCCATTTAGGGACATTTGACAGCAAGGTTTTAGAGCAGAGAGAACCATATATTGCTAATGAAACAGATATGGCTGCAAAAGCACTGGCACAAGAAATTCGCAATAGCCAGGCGCTTAAAGAAATGCAACCGGAATGGGAGTTGTTTAGACTGGAAAACGCATAAACAGAGAGGAGCGTTGCTGGTGGCCGAAGCATACTACATTTTTACTGATGAAGCTGGTGCATATAATAAGCGGCCATCTGAGTCGTTCCGTCGCAGCCATCCCTTCTACATACGGGCAAATGTCCGTTTATCTGCCAGCGATTATCGTGTGTTCCAAAGAGAGATTCAGGAGCTCAATACTAAGTATGGTGTCCCGGTTGGCGAAGAAATCAAGTGGTCAGATTTGTGGGAAATCTCAAAAGGAAAATACCGTGCCGATTTTCTGAAATCCTTTACTCCTGACAAGCTCAAAGGGTACTATCGCCGGTTCTTCAACCGTGTGGTGGACAAGCCCTCTCTGCTGTTCATATTCACAGTGACCTGCGTATACACCCAGCCATGCTATCAAGCGGAGAATGAGGTGCTGAAATTTCACATGCAAGAGGCATTTCAGCGTATCCAGATGGATACCCGTCCCGACGGCTTTGCCACAATGATTATGGATGAGCTAAATCAGGATAAAGTCAAGCAGCTCAAAGATGCCTGTCATCGGATGATGGTCGAAGGTGACTTTGTGAAATACGAAAATGTGTATCACGGTGTGCTGACAGAATGTAGCTCTCAAAGCACAGGAATTCAGTTGGCTGATTACGCAGTAGGTATAATGAATTGTTATCTCCGTAAGCATCTTATGAGTCGAGGAGACTACACGTTTGCTACAGACCTCTATACTGAATTCGTATTGCCTCATTTGAGAAAGCATGCGAATGGAACGATAGTTGGTTATGGTGTGCGAGAGGTTCCAAGTGATTCTTCCATAAGGCAAGTCTTGATACCGTTATTCAACTAATCAAAAAGGAGTGAGACATATGGTGTCTCACTCCTTTTTGTTATTCCTTTTCCCGTGATCCATTCAGGCTGGCCCAATGCTGGCGCAGCAGCCTTTCTGCTTCTCTGCGAAGGGAATTTTGGAACATGACAGCCATAACCAATGCGCTAAGCACTGCAGCCACAGACTCCAGCCAGGGATATGCGGCCCAAAGCTGTTCTCCCCAGCAAGCAAGCGGAACACCAACAAGCAACATAAACAGCAAAATAATGCTGGCAACGTCGGGCCTGCCGTAGCCTTCACGTCTTTTGATTTTGGCCCGTATCTGTCGAAGCGCACGAGCTCGGATATCCCGGATGTTCCTGGACGAACACTGTTTGTCCTGTGCGACGGATTCAGTGGACTCGCCATTGATGATCGTGCGGAACAAAATCTCCCTCTGCAGTTCGGTCAGTGCATGCAGGGCGTCATAGATTTGGGTGTCCAAATACATGAAGGGATCTTCATCAGAACCCTCAGGCAGATACTTGCTTCGGTCAAACCACCGTCTGTCGTTGTAAATTGCGTTGCGTACTTCCTCCGGCAGGAACGCTTCCGGATTGTAAGATCGGGGCTGCTTTATATCCAAATCCTCCAGAGTATCCGGTGCTGCACGCTTGCGGAAGTTGGCCTCGCTGTAGTAGAGCATATGCTCCAGCTCCTTCCACTCCTCCGGATGCTCCTTCACCCACTGGTCTGCGGCAGCGGCAGCTTCCGGATCCATAGAGTGTATCCAGCGCCAGTCGGACTGAAGCTCTTTATAGGACTGGGTATCCTTGAAGGACATGAGCTCACCGCCCTTTCTGCGTTCACAAAAAGTTTACAATTATCGACCTTCCGATTTTGCGATTTTTCTCTAAGTAATAGTAGAAGGACAATTTCACCCGGGTGAGGTTGCCCCTGGTTCGGTACGGCACGGCCTCCGCGCTGACGAACCCACATGGCCTTAGACAGAGCACCCCGTGAGAGCATGTGCGCTCTCTGCCATTCGGCAATTCGCTCGGAAGGTCATTCCATCTCTGACCGTGCTCCCGGGAGCACGGTCTTTTGCTATGTGCCGTTTCCAACGGCACGGCTATATAAATCATTCTAACACGAAGGAGGCGAAAAAGATAGCTCACAGATGAAAGTAAAAGACTCAGCTGCAAAGCAGCGGAGGGATGCACACCAGTACGACCGCAAAACAAAAACCGCCGTGACTGCGGCAACAGTCCGGCGGCTCGGCGCACACGCAGGCACGCACAAATCAACTAACCAGAGTATAGCAAACGGGCAGCGGAAAAGCAATGAAAATTTTCCGCACGCTCCCTGTGTGAGTGCCGCAGAAGTCTACAACAACACAGGAGGTATGAATTGAGTTACAACAAATGGCCCAAGCGCAGCGCAGAGAAAAACTATTTTATGGTACCAAACGAGATATTCAGCATCGGTCTGGATTTTCGTGAGATCTCCCTCTATTCCTATCTGCTCCGGTGCGAGAATCGTAAGACCTACCAGTGCTACCCCAGTTACAAAACCATCGGCCATGCGATCGGCATGAGTGAAAATACGGTGGCAAAGTATGTGCGGCAGCTGGAGGAGAAAGGTCTCATCTACACGGAGCCGACGATGGTACGAAGCAAAGATGGCAGACCCCTGAACGGAAATCTGCTCTACACCGTTCGCCCTATCCAAGGTGTACTCGAAGCATTTTATGAGCGGCAGCTCCGGCAGGTGGAGGAGGCTACTGCCCGCTATCGTGTGGCAGAACTCCTCAAAAAGTCCAACGCCCAGGGTCGCCAGAACGCCTTGTGTGCGCCTTTCCGGGAAGAAGCGAGTCCCAGTCCCGACCAGGGGATTGAAGCCGGATGTGAGCCGTTTTCGGCAGACTTTTGCGGGACGAAAGAAAAAGCAGGATAAAGGCATGGCGTCGCACGTGCCGTCGCAGCCGTCACTTCTGCCCGCAGTGCGGGCAGTTTCGGACGCTTGAAGCTGGCGTCTTTGAGAGACAGAATAAGCACCGATGGCGTCAGCTTCCACGAAAAGCCCCGTGTTGCAGGGCCTTTCAAGGATGTCTTACGGCAAAAAGGAGGAATTGAATGAGTAAAGAAACCAGAGACCGTATTGCATTCCGGATGCAGCCGGAAACCAGAAGAAGGATCGAGCAGTGGTACGCCGCCGACAACTGCCAGAGCAAAAATGAGTTCATCGAGAAAGCCGTGAACTTCTATGTGGACTATCTGGGAATACAGGACAACACAACACTGCTGCCCATGGCAATCATGTCTGCTATCGACGGCAGGCTGAGCAGATTGGAGGACTATATCGCCCGCAGAGATTTTACCAGATGCGTGGAGCAGGACATGACCAACGGAATTATCGCGGAAGCGTTCGAGATGGACCGGGATGACTTGAAGCGCAGGCGCGCGCAGAGTGTCCGGAATGTAAAGGCCACAAACGGTACCATCTCTCTGGAGAAGTATGCACGCTCCCGTCAGGAGCAGGACTGGGATGATGACGAATGGCAAGACTGATCCTCAAGAGTCCCTATATCAAAAGCACCGGCGGGGCCTCCGGATACCTTCGCTACATCGCGACCCGGGAGCGGGTGGAGCTTATCCCGGATGACCGTCCGCCCACACGAAAGCAGGAGCAGCTCATCGCAAAACTGGTCAAAGACTTCCCGGACAGCAAGACGCTCTATGAGTACGAGGACTACCTGACGAAACCCACTAAGGTCAACGCCTCTGCGTTCATCACGCTGGCTCTCGAAGCCAACTGGGATTCCATTCACGAGTCGGAGCAGTACATGAAGTACATCGCCACCCGGCCTCGTGCTGAGTGCATCGGTGCTCACGGCCTGTTCGGTGATGACGACGCCGTTTCGCTGGAGAAAGCCATGGAGGAACTGGAGAGCTACACCGGAAATGTGTGGACGCACATCATCTCCCTCAAACGTGAGGATGCTGCCCGGCTTGGGTTTGATAACGCCGCGGCGTGGCGAAATCTCATCCAGGCGCACCGCAACGACATTGCGGCTGCAATGAAGATACCGTCCGGTGACTTTCGCTGGTACGCCGCTTTCCATGATGAGGGCGAGCACCCACACATCCACATGATGGCCTGGTCCGCCAAACCGGGCCAGGCCTATCTCTCCAAAGAGGGCATCCGTCAGATCAAGTCCAAGCTGACCAATGATATCTTCCGCAACGAAATGCTCCATCTCTATGAACAGAAGTCTGAGTCCAGAGATGAACTGGTGCGGAAAACTCGGCGGGCAATGCTGGAACTGGTGCGTGCCATGCAGGACGGCGTATGTGACCACCCAGACGCCGAACAGCTCATGCTGGAGCTGGCGGCGCAGCTCGGAGCGGTCAAGGGCAAGAAATCCTACGGTTACCTCCCCAAACGGTTGAAGCAGCTGGTGGATGAGATCGTGGACGAGATGGAGCGGCTCCCTGTCGTAAGCAAGTGCTATGACCAGTGGCTGATGCTCCAAGGCAAGGTGGACAGCTACTATCACGACAAGACCCAGGCACGCATCCCGCTCTCACAGCAAAAGGAGTTCCGGCAGATCAAAAACGCGGTCATTCAGGAGGCGGAGCGCCTGCGCTTGGGTGAGATCAGCTTCGAGGAGAAGAATCTCGGTCAGTACGATGAGCCGGAAGAATTCCGAAACGAGTCTTACGACTACTGGGTGCTCCGGGATGTGATCCGGGACGAGAGCCTGACCATGGAGGAACGGAGCGACGCCGTCTCTGAAATGGACAAACTGGCAGAGAACGGTGATATGTATGCCCAGTACCTGATGGGAAAGCTCTGGCGGGACGGTCCTCTGCTGATACCCAACTCGGCGAATGCCCGGTACTGGTTCGAACAGGCGGCGGAGCAGGAACACATTGTGGCACAGTACTCCCTGGCCAAGCTATACCTCTCAGATGATGTGGAGGTACGGGATATCCGTCTGGGAATGAATTGGCTGTACACCGCTGCGGTCAACGGCAGCCACTACGCCATGTATCGGCTGGCCAAGGAACTGCTCAAAGGCGAGCATATCAAAAAGAATACCGCCAGCGCGTTGGAGTGGTTCACCAGGTCGGCGGAGGGAGGAAATCCCTACGCTCAGTACATGCTGGGCAAGCTGTACCTTACCGGAAAGGAAGCTCCCTATGACGAGGAGCGAGCCGTCCACTGGCTGACCCGATCCGCCGAACAGAACAACCAGTATGCACAGTATCTCCTGAACCATCTGGAAGAAAACCGTCCTCCCTCTGCGATGCTGGCGGTGACTCGGCTGCTCCATCACATGAGCCGGATCTTCCGGGACAACTCCGTCCCTAAGTCCCGCCCCGACGGAATCCAGATCGACCGCAAGCGGCTGAAAAAGCTGCAGGAGAAGCGCATGGCCCTGGGCCACAAGCTGGATGACCATGAGGAGCAGTGGCCCGATCTGACCATGTAAGAGGCGCAAAAACTGGGCCGCAAAACAAAGAACTAAAACCCTTCCGCCCAGAAGGTAGAAAGGAACTGAATGAGAAAATCCAAATACAATTCGTTTGATGAACTCCCGCTGATGCTGACCGTGGAGGATGTGTCCCATGTGCTGGGCATCGGTCTGGCCCACGCCTACGAGGTGGCCCACCGCAGGGATTTCCCCACCATCACACTGGGAAGCCGCATCATCGTTCCCCGTGACAAATTCATGGAATGGATCGACGAACAGGCCGCGAAAAAATCTGAAATATTTTAGTAGCTATTCCAAAAACTCTGTGGTATGTGTTTGTGTTAAAAAGGAGGGATCATAAATGGCAAAGAAACGAGCCAACGGCGAGGGCAGCATCCGCAAAAAGCCCAGCGGCCGCTGGGAGGGCAGATATACCCAGGGCATCGACCCGGTCACCGGCCGAGCCATCCAGAAAAGCGTGTCCGCCAAGACCCAGGCAGAGTGCAAGGAAAAGCTGGCGAAGGCTATTCGGGAAAACCGGGGCGTGCCGCTCAATCACACGGGCGACTACACCGCAGCGGAGTGGTGCCGCCTGTGGTTTGAAACTTACAGCAAGCCCAACATCCGCTACAACACCGCTAAAGGATATGAGGGGATCATCGAGCACCACATCATCCCGGCCATCGGTACGATCAAGCTTAAACAGCTCTCGTCCATCCACATCCAGAGAATGTATAACGACCTGAAAGAAAACGGCAGGATGCAGCGTGGGTCGAAGCAGAACGACAAGCCCCTGTCCAACACCTTCGTGCGGCGTGTCCATGCGGTGCTGCAGGCGGCGCTGAAGCAGGCGGTGAAAGAGCGGCTCATCCCGTACAACCCCTGCGAGAACTGCCGCATCCCGCCCAAGGACAAGAAAGAGATGACCATCCTCCCGCCGGAGAAGATCGGCAGATACCTCCAGGAAGCGGAGAAATACGGCGTCCTGCCTATGTTCTATCTGGAGCTGTCCAGCGGCCTGCGCCGGGGCGAACTGCTGGCGCTCCAGTGGTCAGATTTGAATGTGAAAGAGCGCATCCTGACGGTGAATAAGCAGGTCACCCGCATGGAGGGCGAGTTGGATGTGACGGAGCCGAAAACAAAAAACTCCGTCCGCAAGGTGGCGCTGTCGCAGCAGGCGGTCGACCTGCTGGTGCAGGAGCACGAGCAGCACCCGGACAACCCTATCCTGTTCCCGTCGCCCCGGACAGGCGGTTACTGGAGTCCGGACGCCGTGTCGAGGATCAACCGGAAACTGCTGAAAAATGCAGGCATCGAGGAGCATGTACGTTTCCACGACCTCAGACACACATTCGCCACCATGGCGATCTCCAGCGGCGTGGATGTGAAGACCCTGTCCAGCATGCTGGGCCACTACAGCGCCGGCTTCACTCTGGACACCTACACGCACATCACCAGCGATATGCAGAGAGGTGCGGCAGAGAAGATCGGCGGCTTCATGGAATCGGCCACGGCAGCCAACACCCCGGAGCCTCCCGACCCGCCGGAGGAGAACCGGTGCAAGGTGATACCGTTCGAGAAGGTGGGATAAAGGAAAAAGCAGGGATGCTCGCAAAGCATCCCTGCTATATTTAAAACCCTAACTCTGATTTCAAGGCAGAATATCTGTTTTTTCTTGCATTCAGGTCAGAAGAATTTCGAATTCCGGAAGCGTACAACACAATGTTTGTATTGTCAGATTTCTTATCGTCATCGCTTTTTCTTTGATATGCGGTAATCCCATTTCCGAAGGCAAGCAGTTTTTCATGAAGCGCTTCGCGGCCATCTTGTGCCAGCGGTAGAGAGTCTTGAACTTCGGCCAAAACAGTAAACAGACTATAAAAATCAATGAGATGTGACCAACGTGTTTTCTTGATTTCAGGTAAAACTTGCACCAATTCATTACAGACTTTGTCGAAAGTAAATTCAATGCTCTCTTCCTCGATGAAATCAGTCTCATATAGTGCGTAATAGTAATCCAACTTGTCTTTTTTGTTTTGGTGCCCGTTCAATACGGCGATGGCTAATTCACTTATATATTCGACATCCAACATACGGCGTACTTTTTCTGCAGAAAAAAGGCCAAGATCTTTCCAGTACTCCTTGTTTGAAACCCGATTCATGGCTTGGATAAATTTCCCGGAGTAGGTGGATTGCCTAAGCTCTTGCTGATTGAGCGCAACATTGTTCTTGTTGATTCGCTGAAAAATGGATCGTATTTCTTCGTCAGAGATGTCAGGCAGACTCCTGACAACGAATTTGTAGGAAAAGAAATTAATTCTATCTTCTTCGGATAAATCCTCGAAGGAGAACGTTGCCCACTTAGTGCTTTCATCTTCTGAGATTTCATAATCCCCAGCAATAAAACCAAGCACAGCACGAATCCGTTGCTGCCCATCAACAATAACATATTTTGTCTTCCCATCTGCGGATATCTTCTCCTGAATATAAATTTCGGGGATAGGATATCCATTTAGGATGGAATCGATGAGAAAGCTCTTTTGCCTGTCCGTCCATACTGGATTTCGCTGAAACGGGGGACTCATTTCCAGTTCACCAGCATCGGAAGCTTTTTTGAACCAAGAGATATTATATGTTGTCGTATTCAAATAGTTTTTCACTTTATTTTTCCCTCCATCAAAGCATGCTTTCTTTCATTGACGCTAAGTGCAAACTATTTTTTACAAAGGCATAATGCCAAGTGAAACAGGCTTTAGATTTTCCAGTGGATTGTAACGCTCTCACTGGTTGCATCAATGTGGGATATGAGAATATCAACCACCTTGCGCTTATCGTCAAAACTCACGGACTCCCAATCGTTGAGGTAATTCGTGATACAGTCAATTTGCGTGTCCGAAACGGAATTAGCGGTGAGATCGGCCACCAGCTTTAACTGCTTTTGCCGTTCTGCGTCCAGCTCCTCGATCCTATTGTTTGCGTATTGCAGGAGCAGCGGGTTTGCCCCGGACAAAGTGTCCAGAAGTTTCTCAATCTCGCTTTCCGTCTTTGCCAGGGCAACACGGGCGGCGGTCAGTTTGGGGTTATAGCCCGGTTCCTTGCCGCCCTTCAGCGTGTGATACTTCCGCATTTTCTCCACCATCTCGCCATACACAAAGGACTCCATGCTTTGCGCCGTCAGCGTACCGGCACCCTCGCAGCTCCCGTTATCGGCCCGCTGCTTGCACCGCAGGTAAGTAACGCCGTTTTGGGCTCTCAAGCCCACCAGAGCATAGCCGCAGCGTCCGCACTTGATTTTCCCGGCCAGCCAGGTATTGTGGCATTTGCGGCCATTCTGGAATGAGGTGTTTTGTGACAGCTTACGCTGGACGGTCAGCCAAAGGCTGGAGGGGATGCGCCCCTGGTGGGGAGCGATTACAAGGATTTGTTCTTCACCCTCCCGGCCCTGGTAGAGATAGCAGCTATTGTCCCCCGTGAACATTTCCGGGGGGCTTTCGATTTTTACGCCCTGGGCTTTGAAGTATTCGTAGATGTCCATATCGGCCTGGACATAGACCGGGTTTCTCAGCAGTTTCGAGATAAAGGCCCGTTGCAGGGCTTTTCCATAGACATCAATGGAGTTTTTGACAAAGTACCGGGTTATATCGCCGTAGGAGCTGCTCGGCTCCGCATACATCTGGTACATCAGCTCGGCAAAATCCATTTCCGCATTTTCCACCAGCTTCTTTGTCTTGATCCCGTCCATGACGATGGGCTCAGTATCAAAACCGTATGGCGTCCGGCCCCGCATATAGTAGCCTTTGGTACACCGGGAATAAAAAGCGTCCTGCACGCGCATTTGGATGCTTTCCCGTTCCAGCTGGGCAAACACGATACAGATATTGAGCATCGCCCTGCCCATTGGGGTAGAGGTATCAAATTTTTCCGTACAGGACACAAACTCCACATTGTACTGCTTGAACAGCTCCATGAGCTTTGCAAAGTCCACAATGGAGCGGCTGATCCGATCCAGCTTGTAGACGATCACCCGCTTGATGAGCCCCAGCTTGATGTCCTGCAAAAGCCGCTGGAAGTCCGGGCGTTCAATATTCTTGCCGGAGTAACCTTTATCCTTGTACTCCCGGCCCTCACCGCCTTTCAATTCGTAACGGCAAAATTCAAACTGACTTTCAATGCTGATACTGTCCTTTTTGTCAATCGACTGCCGCCCATAAATCGCGTCAATTCTGTTATCCATAATTAGCTCCCTTTCCATAAATGGGAGCCAACCTACAACTATATTATACCTCTAATGCCCCCATGCAACAAGGATGACTCCGGCCTACCCCCTCTGTCCGGCGTACTTTACAAACACATCAAACAGCCGCCGCTCGACCTCACGGCTTCGCTTATCCCGCTCCTGCGGCGGGTAAATGGGGGTAACATTCTTGACGGTGATCGTCCGATCCCCAAGAACGGCAGTTTTGATCTCGCTTTCGTATTTGACCTGTGCCTGCATAAAATACCTCCCTCTTAAAACGGTATGGATAAAGGAAACGGCCAGCACCCGCATAGGGCGCTGGCCGCTTGACGGTGTGACCTCTGGACACTTTGTCCAGAAGTCAATAGGGGCTCCGCTCGTAGTAAGCCGCAGCCTCCTCCGGGGTGGTGTAGTCAAAAACCTCGTGGAGCTCCAGCATGACCTGTTCAATGTCGGCGGGCTTGAAGCCGCACCGCTCCATCGCAGAGATCACATAGCCCCGGCAGGCCCCCTCGCTCCACGGCTGGGAAAGCAGGGCCGCCAATTCTGGATCGTAGTTCATAGAGCGTTCCCCTTTTTCATAAAGATATAGGGGAGCGCCGCGCTCATTTTCTTGCCCCGTCATAAGACAGCATCCTCGGCGGCGGCGCTCCCCCGCAAAGAGGGCGGCGGCCCGGCACTGTGGCCTGGGGCCCCCGCGTCCTCTTTACGGAGAGGGAAAAAACTTCCTCTCATATACCCAGGACAAAAAAGGGGCAAATGGAGATGGTAATTAGAAATTTTCTCTTAAATATTTTTTCATCCGTTTGATGCCGCTTTCCACGGAACAACGGACGGCGCTTTTATCCACGCCCTCCTCGCGGGCAATCTGGCGGTAGCTCTTGCCGAGGATCAAGTGAGCGTCCACCCGGCGGCCCTGGATTTCCGGCAGGGAGTTGAGGGCGTTCCACAGACGGAAAAACATTTCTTTCCGATCCAGGAGCTCCTGGGGGCTGGGCTCGTGCAGACACGCGGAGTATTCGATCCCGTCATCGCAGTCCAGGGAATAAAACGCCTTGTTCCGGGTAAGCCGCCGCTGATAGGCCGCTTCATTCCTCCGGCTGGCCAGAAGCACCTCGGCCACTTCATCGGGCACCTCCACCAGCTCGTCCACTATGTACCAATAATAAAAATCTTTCATATTGATTGTAGTCATAACTTGTCCTCCATTTTGTTTCGATGGGTTGGTTGATCGGAAACAAAATGGAGGGCTGGCGGGGAGCGGCACCCAGGGGAGCCGCCCCGTACCCCTGGACACTTTGTCCAGAAGTAAGGCAAGCAAAATGCGCTTGCACAGCACAAGGCCGCACAAGCGCATAAAGCGAGGAATTTATTTATATTAGAACAATTTTCGCAACCAATATCAGAATATCCTGGTCCGGTGCCTGGGCTTTTTTTGACAAATTAAGGGCATGGACAAGGCAAAGAAACACGGCGTACCTCCTTTGCCGCCGTGGGTATAAAAAAGCGGCGGCCTTGAAATGATTAGTTTCAAAACCGCCGTTTGACTTCTGCCCCTATTTGAGGCGCATAACAACACAGCCGCCAATCCAACGGTTTTTTTATATGCCGTTTCCGTTGGCGGCCCCCAAACAACTATTAACCTCAAGAAAAAATACAGAAAAGAGAATATAATACGGTGCCGATGCCAAGTAATATATACACTATTCTCAACCCGAACGAATATTTTGCGTCTGGATTTCTCGTTAAGAATTTTGGTAATTTTATTTTGTTGCAGATAAAACCGAATATCACAAAACCTGCACCAATCACAAGCGTTACATATTGCCAATACTCACTTAAAAACTTTTCTATAAACTCCATCACTTACCCATCCAATATTTCATGCAATACTCACTCAATTTTTCATAGTCAAACATATAATTAACGTCCATGAGATAATTTTCCATCATCGCCACGGAACTAATAAGCTGTAAATCTATTTTGCCATCTTCAAGCTGGTCATTCTTTAAGATGAACAGGCTTGTTTTCTTGTCCTGCGTCATTTCGGAATTAGTCTTTTTGCAATAAATAGGTTCATCAATCCAATCCCATTTAGGATCTACGGGAATAAGTACGATTTCAGGAATGTTATTATCGTCTATGCCATAGCCCATAAGCCAGTTGTAATATGTATGAACAGTTTTCGTTAGTTTTTTCTTTGTTGTCATTTTCCAGACAACGGCGGTCTGATAATCTTTCCCTGTCTTTTCCTTAAATACTTCCGCTACCTTTTTCATATTTTCTTCTTGTTTAGCGGTCAGCTTTCCTTGCAGCGGCTTAAAAATGTTTCCAAACAATCCCATGATTTTTCACCTTTCCTTTTTGTTATTGTTGCAGTCGTTTTTGCATTGAAAGTTTATCCTCTTTCCATGCTTCATACAATTCCTCGTTTTCTTCCCACAATTCTCTTAATTCAGAATTATCAGAAAGAATGGCACCAATAGCCGTTACTGCTTTTTGTTTGAGGGGAGAAAAGTCAAAACATTTTTGTGAACTTGTCCACTCAAAATAATCTTCCTCATCACATCTATACACAAAGCTGTTTATTACGCTGTCAATAACGGCCGCTGATACTAAAGCGTAATGAGCTTCATCATAGCCGATATATTCAGCCTGTATAACCTCATCAAAATATCGTTCCATATCAGCAATTATGTCTAATGAATTTTTAAGGTCAGTCAAAGCGTCATACGCAGTATCATCATCAAAAACACCATAATTCCATGCGCCCATATATCATCCTCCTTTATCTACCGGGCCACTTCTGGACAAAGTGTCCAGAAGTCCGCACCTAAACAAGCAACGTAGCGATACTACACACGATCAACACGCATCCCCCGCGCCAAAGATGAAGCGGCAAGTTCCTCTTTATTTTTCCTGTTCTTGCTCTAATCGCTGAAAGAGTATATCAAGATAATTTCTTTTATCCAATTAGTACCACACGTCCACGCTCTGGGAAATAAATATTCAACCCCATCTTCCAAAGTTCAAAATAAGGACGGAAAGGATTTTCCCGTTTCGTATCATACATAGGCCACTGGAGATAATCGGACAATAGATAATCGCAGTTGATATGGTACAATGCCTCAGTCATTAACTCAATATCCTCATAGCCCTCCTTGTACAGCATATCGCTACACCAATCTATCAAATCAGTTTCTATTTCTGTACTTTCTCCATTTATTTGTTGCTGATAGGCTTCTTCTCTGAAAGTCTGGGCAGCTTGTCCGAATAAAATTTCTATTTTGGCGTTCTCGTCCAATGGAGCAGCTTCCTTGAACTCCTCCACGAAAATACGATTTATATTTCTAATATAGGCTTGTACTGCATTTTCAGCGTTCTGTCTATTATCTTCTGAAAATCGAGTAAAGAAATACCCTGCATAGCTGGTTTGTTCGTCTGGCAGTTCAACCTTTGCTGTATCTTTGCTGATTTCATCAATTTCCAAAAGTTCTTGTAACATATTTAATCCAGTTTGCCCATAGAGAGCAAAAATAGGGCGCAGATGTTCGATATTTCCACCGCGCAACTCCTGAAACAGAAAAGGCGGTACAGCTTCTTCCTCCAAATCGTAATCATGTTCTTCAAAGATTTCCATTAGTAATGGGTCTTGTTGAATAATCTCTGCCCAACGATTGGGAAGATATTTTTTACATTCATCTATTGTCATTAAAAATTTCTCCTCCTTTTCCTGCATATAGGGTGTTCTTATAGTACATCTTCATGCCAGATTTGACGAAGCGTAATTCCTTTTTCAAAGGTTTCCTCTGTGCCATCTTCAAAATGGGCTTCAACCCGAATAGCTTCTTCATTCTCGTCATTTTCCGATTGATTAACCCAGTCAACCCATTCGATTATTGGAGATAGTTCATCATTGTCCCTAACAATTCGATACCCTTCTCCCAGATTTTCAGATAAAACATCTTCAATTTTATCAAGCTGCATTGTCATTAACTCCTTTCCGTTTCATCATCTTCAATTTCAATCCATTCCCCGGTTTCGTCTTTCTCCATACACGTGCCATAAGGCAAGGACAACAGGGGCACTACGGTTGGGTCAATGCGGCAAATGTCTCGAATATCGTAAAAGCCGCCGTTTTCGTCATCTTCAATTTCATCGTCATCATCGGAAAAGAACCCCCAGCCGGTGTCCCAGCCCCATTCCTCACGCTCCGGCGCTACCCGTTCTGCCACCTTGATTTTATAACCCTCTTGAGCGATACGGTCAGTTGCATAGCAGAATAGGGGACCGTCCCAATCGGGAATGATAGGCGGCTTTCCATCGGCGGCACGTGCAACACGCAGTTCGGGATCATCTTCAAATTCTGCTTCCAAAAATTCTTTTAACCGCTTATCCAAAATTGCACTTATCGCCTGGTAGCTTTCCTCGGTATAAGGCAAAAGCAAATATGCGGCTTCTTCCTCCTCAATGCTATTCCATGTATGGTCTTTCAAAACAGCCAGAGCGCAATCACGGTAGTCCCGAAGATAGCCATAGGGGTTTGAGCGATTGTCCTGGGCATACCATTGAGCAAAGCCAGAGCCTACCCGATCAAAAAATTGTGTGGACAATTTTCCGTCCAGCTTGTCCCGGATAAACACACGCAAGTCGGGGCCATTCCCCGCCCTAACTGCTTCTACCACATTTCGGTACTGGGTAAGAAACGGATTACTCATTTGCCCTCGTTCCATAGCCCAACGCAGATAAACGGCCATAGAGTTGTAAGCGGCCAGTTCATCAACAGGCAAATGCAAATCCCGGATACGTTTTAGATGACTTTCCGCATTATCCATTTCCGCTAAATCATAGCCAATCGTATCTTCATCTGTAATTGCATTAAGGCGCGTGGGGTTAATAACCTCCAAGATTTCGTCCGGGCATTTATCTATAAGTTCATCTACACTATTTTCTAACTTAAACTCCATTTCTTCCTTGTAGAGAGGGATAAGCTGATAAAAATTCACTTCGTCCCCGTCGGGGAGAGTGCAGAAGTATGAGGGTTCACCAAACACACCAGGGTTTAATAACATAGCCCCGCACAGTTTTGTACTTTCCGCAAATGGCTCACCGGAACTTATGGTATGTCCCCAGCCAAGCCAAGTATTTCTATCTTTAACAGGTATGCGGGCAATCCATTTCAAAACATCAATAGGCCAATACCATTTTTCCTCTTGCCAATCCTCCTCCGACAATTTCCAATCCGGGGGAAGATTGATTAAAAGCTCTGCCCGTTCCAATTTTTTCTCTGTTAGTTCCTCTGGCACGTTCATTCTATGAGCGCCCATTCCAAATGTAACAAGGGTATAATAGTTATGATCTTTTCGCGGTGGAATAACGCAGATGTCCAAATGAATACCTGTGGAAACACTTTCGTGAAATACGTAATCATAATGACCGAAATATTTTTCAATGTGTTTCTCTACCGCATCCCAATCGGCCTCGTCATACATTTCGACTGGTTCTTCCGAAAGATACCCCTCACAATCGCTCACCAATTTCTGCGCTTCTGGATTGTCCGGCTCTAATTCCAGCCACCGCTTTCCATATTCAAGAGCAACAGCCGCCGTATCATCTGCCATGAGGTGAGCATATCCCATGCGAGCGTTCCAGTACGGGTCATTTTCTCCCTGTTTCCATACAGTTTCCAAAATGTCAATGGAGTGTTGGATAAGTTCCTTATCTACTTCATCATCATCTCCATGCGCCTTGTGATCTCCCAATACTGCCAAATTGCTATAAGCCCGGCCAAGCAATACGGTCAATTTATATCCACGCTCTTTTTCCGGGATAGCTTCAATGGCTTCAATACACCGGGAAAATTCATCGTTTTTATTCCACTGTTCAAGTTGTTCCAGCAAATTGTCCATACCATAATCCTCCTCCAGTTGACGTTTTCAAAACAAAAAAGCGTTTCTATCCGCGCAGAAAACTGCCTTGATAGAAACGCTTATATATACCAATATTATTGGGGGCATGACAAAAGCCCGATGCTACATAGTTATAGCACCGCTCCGCTTGCTTGCTTGCTTGCTTTAGGATGGCAGAAGTCATGTTGCTTGTCAACCCCTTTTTGAAAAGTTATTTATAGACATTATAGCAGAACATTTGAAGTATGGCAATATTCTTTTTGGAATGTTCGCCCCCTGCACTATCCGCTCCAAAGCGCCTGTTTTTCGGGTTTGCACGAAACGGCAAGCAGGGCAGGTGTGCCCACACCTGCTATTTTTGCGTGGCCGGTAGCCCCGCAAAAATGCTTGTTGGGGAGCTCCCCAAACCCGCTGGACTTCTGGACACTTTGTCCAGAAGTCCTTATTGTCTGCGGCCCCGGCGCTACCGCTCCTGGGCCTTATCTTCCCGCCCTTCTGGATAGCAGCGCAGGAAGTCGATGTTGCCCTTGACCGCCACAGCCTCACGCATATCCGCCTGGGCTTTGCGGTACTCGGCATAGAGGGCCTTTTTCTTTTCAGAGAGCTCACGCCGCCGCTTTTTCAGCGCGTCCATCTTTGGGAGTTTTGCCCCGTCCAAAAGCTCACTCATGGCGGCCTTTGCCGCCCGATAGTCAGAAAGCTCCGCCTCGTGCTGGGCCAGATATTTTTTAGAATACCGGGCCGCCTTGTAGCCGTCAAACACGGGCCTCGTCTTTGCGTACTGCACCACCGCCCCCATGAGCTGGGAAGTATGGGAGAGGGCGGCCTCGGTGTCCCGCAGCTCCCCGGCCAGGGTGTGAAAGCGATCCACCGCCGCCTCGGTGGTGGCCTCCAGCGCCGCATAGTCGGTCAGCCCATGCTCCCGGAGATACAGGAGCGCGGCGGCCATCTGTTTGAGGTTGTAGACCTTCGCCCACCGTTCATAGGCCGGGCCTTTGCCCTGGGCCAGCCGATTTTGAATGTCGATGATGAGATCGACGCGCCGGGGCGGGGGCGGGCCATCCTTTGGCAGCTCCGGGATCGGGCGCTCCCCGGCGATCACCGCCCGGATGTCCTCCGGGTCAAAGCCCAGGCCCAGGGTGGACGAGCGCAGGCGGGTGGGCTTATCCTGCCCAGGGGCCAGGAATGAGATCACCCCGCCTCGGCCATGCTTCACCGCAAAGCCGGACTCCTCCATGAGCCGCAGGAACGCCGCAAAGTCGGCGGGCTGTTTCCCCAGGGCCTCCACGATAGCCAGCCGCACCCGCTGCTGGGCCGAGGGCGGGCGTTCCCCGATCCATTGGCCGTAGTGGAGAAAGCGGCCCTTGCTGTGGAGCTTCGGGTTTTGGATCACAGACAGATCATGCTCCAGGCATACCCGGTCAGAGAGCCGCCGCAGGGCTGCCGCCGATCTGAAAAAATCCCGGAATTTCCCGGTATAGTCCAGGGTGGTGGAATTGTAGTAAATGTGATTATGGATGTGCTGGCGGTCTGTATGGGTGGCAACGAAAAAGGCGTGCTTCCCCTTTGTCCAGCGCATAGCCGTTTCATAGCCCACCCGGTTTGCCTCCTCCGGGGTGATCTCTCCAGGACGGAAGGACTGCCGGATCTGATAGCACAGCACATCCGCATCCCGCCGCTGCTCCCGGCCCGTGACGGCTTTGTACTTTGCCTTTGCCAGCAGAAACTCGGCATCGGCTGTGCGGTGGTCGCACTCATAGGCGGAAATGAGCTCCCCGCCTTGGGTTTTCTCCGGGTTTTGGCCGTAGTCGAAACGGTCTTTCAGCGATTGGGCAACAGTTTCCCCCTTGCTGATATGGTGGGTGATCAAGCGTGTTGTGGCCGTAGGCTCACCTCCTCCAGATAGACGAAAAGCGGGCGACGGGAAAATCCCCGCCGCCCGGCACTTCTGGACAAAGTGTCCAGAGGTCATCAGCTAAACATAAAATCCTGCAAAGCGTATTTCACCCCATACAGGCGCTCCAGCAGCCACTCCCCGATGGCCGGGAGCCCAAAGGGGGAAACCAAAAACGCCAGCACCAGCATGGCAATACACCCGGTATGCAGCCCTGCGAAAAAACCGCAGGCCGCCAGCAGAACGAAAACCGTACACGCCAGCCAGCAGAGCGCCCCTGCGATGCAGGAGAGGAACGAGAGCACCGCCACAGCGAGGATCAGCGCCAGAACAAAGGGGGCCGCGATGATTTTCAAAATGATACGCATGGTTCATACCTCCTACAAAAGTTTGCTATTTGCCTCTATATGTATATTATAACTCAGTAAGAGGGGGCCAACAAGGATGACTCCGGCTGCCCCCACCTCTGGGCAAAGTGTCCAGAAGCCGGGGCAGCCGGGGAGCGTTGCGCTCCCCGGCAAGGGTTAAAGCTCCACCACCGCCGACAGCTTTTTGAGCAGGTCGGACAGCGGCTCCCACAGGGTTTCATAGTCCCGCTGGAGGGCCTTGATCTCCTCCGGGTAAATGCCGCCGTAGGTGTTCGCCTGGATCGCCACCTGGTTTAGATTGTTGGAGCACCGCCGCTGGAGTGATACCAACTCCCGGACGGGCGAAAGGTCAACATGGAGCACATAGCCGTTGAGCGCCATTTTCCGCACATAGGCCCCCAGGTTACGGACACCCGCCTCGGCCATGCGCTCCCGGATCAGCGCCAGCTCCTCCTCGGACACCATCACATGAAGATGGACAGGGCGGCGGCGCTTTTTCTGGCTCACCGTTCCTCGCGCTCCCGGCTCCGATAGGGGCGGGGCGGCTCCTTTACCTTGTCCAGCGGCTTTTCCTCCTCCGGGGGCTGGGGGGAGCCAAACACGCCGCACAGCCTTTTCATTTCCAGGTCGGCCCGATCCTGTTCCCTCTGTTTTTCCATACACATACCTCCTAACGCTCGCCCCTATCGGGGGCTTTCTTTTTTGGAGCCTCCGGCTCCCGGTGCTCCAGGGCCTCCCGCTGGGCGGCCTTGATTTGTTCGGCAATCGGCTGTTTTTCTTTCGCCTGTTTGTGGGCCTTAGCTGCTACTTGACGCTCCACCCCACGGGCGCGGGCGGTAAGCTGCTCCGGGGTGACATACTCTTTCGCCACATAGCTGCCAAAGTCGGGATAAAACCAGGTCAGCCGCCTTTGTTCCGGGACATGGTGGGCGTCCTCCCATTTGCCTACCACCTGGGCCTGGGCATCCATCTGCCGCCGGATGTCCAGATTTTCACGGGAGGGCCGCAGTTCATAATCCTGCATTTCCCGCTCAGTCAGCGGCTGGGCATAGGTGATGGCACCACACGCCTGGAACGCCTCACCCGTCACTTCCAGGCGGGTGAAATATAAATCCATGTGGACAGGACGGTTAAAGTAGCTGTTCGGGTAGGTGCCGATGTCGATGGGCCGCTGGGTGGAGTAGTATTTGTAGGTTTCCTTGTCCGGGGCCTGCTCTACCTCAAACACATGATAGCGCCGCTGATAGTCCTCAGCCCGATTGTGAAAATCCCGTTCTGCCATATCCGGCTCGTTGTGATAGTGGCCCCAAAAGAAGTCCCGGTGCCCGTCCTGCTCGTTGAATTGCCATGTTACATAGGGGTTTGGAGCCTTGGGGTTTTCCCCCAGCACAAAGCCACATTTGTTGTCAAACAGGATCGTGTGGCGTATCACATAGCCTTGATTTTCTTCCAGAATACCGCCTCCTTGTCATAATCAAATAGGCCGCCACCTCTGGACAAAGTGTCCAGAAGTGACAGCGTGGGGATGTGGAAAGCATTTGGCTAAAACGGGGGTAGGCCAAAGAAACATACGGCCCACCCCAAAACCGGCCCCGGAAAGCCTTGTGATCAGCGGGTTTTCCGGGGCCTAATTTTCCACACATCACCTCCGCTTTTTCCGCATATACTCCCGCTTTTGCCGCCGCAGGGCGATCCGGGCGCAAACCTCGGAGCAGTAGGCCATGCGCCCATCCACGGGGACAGCCCCGCCGCAGATGGGGCAGGGTTTGAAAACCGGGGGCGGACCCTCGGTCAAGAGCGCCGCCTCCAGCGCCGGATCAAGGGGCAGGACAGCCTCCCGGAAATAACGGCAATAGGCCCCCGTCCAGCATTTGCCGAACATATAACATTCGCACTCCAGGGGCAGGCATCCATATTCCTTGTTATAGTTGGCGCACCACTTCACCACCAGGGCGCGGATTTTCCTTTTTTCCTCGCGGGTCAGTTCACGGGCCACCCCATCACCTCCCGGCAGGGGTTTTCAAAAGCTCCCGGTAGCAGGACACGCAGCTGATCCCCCGCCAGTAGGGGCACCCGGAGCAACGGGAGCCTTTGGGCGCTTTGGGGATGGAGGGGGCCAGAGGCCGGGGCTTCTGTTTCATCATTTTTTCATAGGGGTTATTGGTAAAGTTCATTCCTCATCCTCCTCGCTGTTTTCGTCCTCGTCCCAGGGCGGGCCGTCGTCCTCATAGTCCTCCTCGCCGTAGTCCTCCTCCGGCTCGGCGGCCTGCTGCTGTTTGGGCCGGATCACCTTGAAATAGAACGCGGCCCCGCCGCCGATCCCAGCCACTGCCAGGATGAGAAGGAGCCTCCCCATGCTGCCGCCTGTTTCCGGCTCCTCCGCAGGCTCCTCAGTTTCCGCAGGCTCCGGGGCGACGCCCACGCATTTTCCCATATTGACAGAGCAGACGGCGCACTCTGTATTGACAGCCCCCACCTCGCATTTTTCAGAGCAGGAGCACACCGCCTGTTCCACGCCAGCGGCCTCGGCTGCGGCCAGCAGGTCGGCTTCGTCCACCACATTCAGAAAATAGGTTTCGTACTGTTCGCCCTCCTCGTCCACGGGCTTGTCGTAGTCAATGACGAAATAAAATGTAGCCCCGCCGCTGGTCTGGACGGTGATAAACTGCTTGTTGGTGTTTTCGTCATAGAGCAGGTCGCGGGTCACAAAACCGCCCTCCTCCGAAAAGCCCTGGCCGGGCTCTATGGTAGGCTCCGGCTCCGGGGCCAGGGTTTCCATTGTGGGATCGCCGTAGTCCTCATACTCGCCGCCCCCAGCATAGGCGGTGGTGCTGAATCCGCATAAAAGAACAGCGGCGCAAAGCGCCGCCGTCAAAGACTTCCATCGTTTCATATTCAATTTTCCTCCTTTTCCATAGGCCCCGACTTCTGGACACTTTGTCCAGAAGTACCCTCCCGGAGCTGCTGAAGCACCAGGGGCAGCTCCTCCAGGGAAATGCTCAGACCCCGCACGATGTCCACGATCTCGCTGTTTTCCGCCTCCAGCTTGTTTTTCTCCAGCTCCTTGAGCCGGGCCTGCTGCTCGTTGATTTTGGCCTTGACCTTTTCGATCTCGGCCTGGATTTTTTGGCTTTTGCTTGCCGCCATAGAGTACCTCCAATCATGGTAAACGCCCGTAGGCGTAGAAATGGGACTGCCAGTAGCTTGTATTCAAATTCGCGTAGCTGATGGGATCGCCCGCATGGATCATCATCCCGTCCCCCACATAGATACCACAGTGGGAAACGCCGCTTGTATCATAGGTACCCTCAAAAAAGACCAGATCGCCGGGGCGGGGCGCGCTGGTGGGGGTGCAGATGTTGTAGAGCCCCTGGGCCCCCAGGCGGCCCACATCCCAGCCGGAGTGATTGATCACCCAGGATACGAAGCCGGAGCAGTCAAAGGAAGTGGCGGGGGAGCTGCCGCCCCACACATAGGGATAACCCAGGTACTTTTCCGCCTCGCCCAAGATAGCCGCAAAGGTTTCATCGTCCAGATATTCCTCCGGCACATCGTAGTCGGCGGGCGGTTTCGTGTATTTGTCCACATACCCGGACTCCGGGAACAGGTCGGGCCGGTTGCCCAGGCTGGACATATAGAGGGCATACCGGGCCAGCTCCTCCTCGCCCATAAGCTCCAGGGGGAGATGGGAAAGGTTTTTGTTTTCCAGCGTCACATAGCAGATATACCAGTTATACGGGACTTCCACCTCATAATCGTTGCCCTCGCTGTCTGTGCGGGTTTCCGTCCGGTAGCGCACCTCCACCACCACATCCTCGGTGAGAATGTATTGGCGGTCAAAGAGCATTTCCAGGGTGCCCTGTACCTGGGCAAGCGTCCATTCCCCCTCGTGAAGCACAGAGAGGATGGAGATGAGCACATAGGGATCGTGTTCAATCCCGTCCAGGTCAAAATGGTATTCGTCATAGTCGTGGGTGCTTTCGTAGGTGTCCAGGTAGTTTTGCAGCTCCGCCTCCATATCCGCATAGGCGGCCTCAGCCCCCAGGATGTCCTCATCCTTTGATGGATAGGTGGTAGCGCCCACGGCCCCCGCGCCGGAGTTGCCAAACATCACCAGGGAGGACGAACAGGACTGCATGATAAAGAGCAGGAGCACACAGGCCAGGGCCAGGAGCACCCCCACGGGATGCCGCTTGATGAAGCCCACCGCCTGGGCTCCGGCTCTTTCCGTGGCGGCGGCAGTCTGTTTTGCCGCCTTTGCCGCCCCAGCCCTGGCGGTCTGCCGTGCCTGCTTGCGGTATTGCCGTTTCTGCCAAAACCGTTTCCAGGCATTTTTCTCCAGCTCCGGGTGCTCCTGGGCCGCCACGCGGAACTGATGATCCGCCGCAGCCTTGATATATTTGGACTCCGCCCGCTGGACAGCCTTTGCCGGGTGTTCCCGGATTTTCTTCTTGACGAAGCGGGAGCCATGCCGCAGGGCGGTTTCACCCGCCAGCTCGGAACGGTGGGCTCCCTCGGTGCCCACATTCTCCTGTTCCACCTCAAAGAGCTTGCCATGCACGAAGCCGTGAACCGTACCGCCAGCGGCCCGGCCCACCCGCCTCACCGGGCCGGGCTTTTTGGGTGGCTTCTGCTTTGCCAGCTTATCTTTGGCCGCCTCCAGCTTTTCCCCGCGCTTTTCCATACGGAGCTTGGACGCGGCGGCCTGTTCCTGCTGGCTCTTTTGCCGAAATTTTGACTTCTGGACACTTTGTCCAGAGGTGCCGCTGTCCGCAGCCCCAGCATCACCTGGGGAGCCGCCCCCAGCGGCCTCGCCAGGATCGGCGGTGCTCTCCCAGGAGCCTGGGCGTTCCATTGGCTCTTGTTTTGGCCTATTCGGTTTTCGCTTCATTCTTCAAATCCTCCGGGCGGGTGGTGAGCAGGTTGTAAATCTCCCCTTTGGGGAAACGGTCAACAAAGGGGATGGTCACATCCCCATAGAACAGCAGGCCCTCGCCGGAATTGCTGTGGGTGATATAGGAAAGCTGGTGCTCGGAAATGCCGAGCTGCTTTGCCAGGATCGCCCGGTCACTTTGGGCCTGGGCCAACAGGATCATAAAGTCGGTGTTGTCCAAAATGGCCTCGATCTCCCGGCTGGCTAACAGGTCTTTCACATTCTGCGTAAGTGCGCTGGGGACGCAGCCCTTTTTGCGGAGCATCTTCCACACGGCCACAAAGTAGCTGGCGGTGAGGGCATCCCGGAGCAAAATGTGAAACTCGTCAAAGTAGCACCAGGTCGAAATGCCGTTGTGGAAATTCACGTTGACCGCCGAAGTGACAAAATCGTTGGTGATGTGCATGGCGATCTTCCGCAGGTTTTCCCCCAGCCCTTTGAGGACGATGCACACCACGCGGGCGGTCAAGTCCACATTGGTCGGGTGGTTGAACAGGTTGAGGGAGCCGGTGCAGTAGAGCTCCAGGGCGGTTGCCACCCGCCGGGCCTCCGGCTCCGGCTGTTTCAGAAGCTCCTCATACAAGTCCTGGAGCAAGGGCGGCTTGCTGTCCCCGATCCCCAGGGCCATATCCCGGTAGATGAGCCGCACACAGCGGTCGATCACCGTCTTTTCGATAGGCTGTAAACCATCCTTGCCGCCCACCACCAGCTCGCACAGGGACAACAAAAAATCCGCTTTCATTGAAAGCGGGCTCTCGTCCTCATCCATATCCAGCCGAATGTCCATAGGGTTGATATGGTTGGGAGAACCGGGGGCGATCTCAATGACTTGCCCGCCCAGCCGCCGCACCAGCGGGGCATACTCGCCCATTGGATCGACGATCAAAATTCTGTCCTGGGGGATGGTGAGGAACACGTTTAGGAGCTCCCTTTTTGCCGCAAAGGATTTTCCCGATCCGGTAGAGCCCAGGTACAGGCCGTTGGCCGATTTCAGCTTTTTCCGGTCAGCCATGATGACATTGTGGGAAAGGGCGTTCATCCCGTAGTAGAGGGACGGCCCCGCCATCCGCAGCTCCCTGGTCATAAAGGGAATGAAAATCGCCGTGGAGCTGGTCGTCATGCCCCGCTGGATTTCCACCTCGTTATAGCCCAGGGCCAGGGAGGACACAAAGCCCTGCTCCTGCTGCCAGTCCAGACGCTTTAGGGCACAGTTGTATTTCTGCGCGATGCCGCCCACCGTGAAAATATCATTTTCCAGCCGCTGGCGGGTGGGGGCGATGTTCACCACCGTAAAAGTCAGCAGAAACATCCGCTCGTTGCGGGATTGCAGGTCGGCCAGCAGCTCCGCCGCGTCTTTGGAAAAGGTAATGAGGTCGGGGGGCAGGATGTCGGGATCATACCCGGCCCGCACCGCCTTGCGCTGTTCCTCCACCTTCATTTTTCCAATGTCGGACAGCTTGCCTTTTACCGTTTTAATGGCCTTGAGCTGATCCACCGTCTGGATGTGCATGGTCACGGTCAGCTCTGCGTCCAGCTCCAGGATTTCCGCCAGGAGCTTATCGGAGAGCTCCGAAGCCATGATCTGCAAATAGGAAGCCGCGCCCCAATACTGGCCCACCCGGAACAGGCGGGACTGCCTAAAGTCGAAGCTGTCCGGGGCGATATAGTCTTTGGTACCCAGCCCTGTTTTGGGAATGTCCTGCCAGGAGAAGCGGAACGGCTCCCGGCTGCCGGGGTGCATCTGGCTGTGGAGCAGGGCCAGCCGTGACCGCCCGTCCAGGGGCTCCGAAGGTACCCCCAGCCGTTTGAGATTGCCTGTCACATCGGCCTCCACACGCTCCAGCCGGGGCCGGGCCTCCCCGATCCCATCGGCGGGGAGCCCAAAGGTGATATATTTTGACCGCTCGATCCCGTTGTTTGACCGGGCAATCTGGTTTTTTAGCATCCCGGTAAATTCGGCCCGGACGCTGTTGAAGTCATCCTGGGCCTGGGGGATGTTCACCCGGTATTTGTTCCGGGAACGGGAGCGGCGGTTGATAAAGGAGAGCTGGAACGGCAAAGAGGTGTCAAAGTAATTGAGGAACGAACTCCAGCCGCCGAAAATCGCCGTCTGATCCTCGGTGCTTGCCACGGAATAGTTGATGTCCTCATATTCCACCGTCTTTGTATAGAGCCCGCCGGGGAGCTGGCACACCCCGTCCGGGTGCATCACCAGATAAGGGATCGTCTGCTGGGCAGACAACGCAGCTTTCCGGTCAGCGGCCTTTCCGGGGCCGCGCTTTTGATTTTTTGCTTTCTGCAATCGCATCCTCCTTTCCCGCAGCGCCCCGATGGGTGAACGGGGCGTAAATGTTTTCTGTTCGGTAGGGCCTCACCCCAGGCCGCAGGAAACGGGCCCGGATGATGTTTCGCACCACCTTTTCCAGCGGGAGCCCGTCTTTCTCATACATAGCCAGCAAAAATGCGGGGAGCGCCACCGCCATCATAAGGAACATGGCCCCGGTGTTGCCGATGGAGCTCCGGGCCAACAGATAGGACGGGACGCCCACCGCCGCCGCGATCCCGAAGCACACAAGCTGGCGTTTCGTCAGATTAAAGGCAAGTTTGGTTTTGACCTTTGACAGATCGTTGGGAACATTCACATAGGGAATTTTGATCACTCCTTTCCGGCCCGGCCACTTCTGGACACTTTGTCCAGAAGCCCAGGCAGTTTTAACGCAGGGCCTCCGCGATCCCCGCCATGATATACTCCGCGCAGGGCAGGGCGATGGTGTTGCCCAGGGCCTTGTACCGCTGGGACGCGCTGATCTCCCTGCCGTCAGCCCCGTACTTCGTCCACCCCTCCGGCAAGCCCATCAGCCGCTCACATTCCAATTCCGTAGGGAAACGAATACAGCCGCCTGCCGGATCGTCCTCGTACCAAAAAGCGAACGGTGTCACCGTACCGGCTAACAGAGTGGGAAAAGGGTCAGTTGGAAATCCGAAACTGTTTTGGAACGCTGTTTGTTCCCCCTCCTTGGCGGCTCCCCGCATACGGAACCCTTGAAAGGGTCTGGTGACGGGTACGCGCCCCCCTGTTTCAAGAACAGGGCCTTGATCTCCGCCGGGGGCGGGCAGCCCGCCCGCTGTGCAAGGCGCAGGAAGTGGGAGCATTGGGCGGGGCTTAAACAATATTTCGGGAGCACGCCGCCCTCCAAAGTCTGCCACAAGAAAGACGCGCTGGCGTCGGGCCAGCCGGGGCCTTGCCCAATGCTGGGCATCCAGGAGCCGCCATGCGAGATCGGGGCATCCCCCTCGCACCATTCCGGCGTTTGCCCATCTTCCCGAAGCAGGCATTGAAATTTCGGTGTCTGTGAAAGCGGATAGGACGGCTCTAAAGTCCATCCGGTCATTTGAAGAAAACGCTCCCATGACGTTTTCCCAAACAGAGATAACTGGATATAGATCATTGGTGGCCTTTCTCATTTCTTGAATGATACGGATGGCGTGAAAAAACAGGCCGGATTTGGTGCCGTCCAGCCCCTCACGCCTGCCGATCTGTGAAAGATTTTGACAGGGGGAGCCAAAGGTCAGCACATGGACGGGAGGGATGGCCCCGCCGTCCAGTTTGGTGATGTCCCCCAGGTGGGCCATATCCGGGAAGTGCCGCCGGGTGATAGAGATAGGGGCGGCCTCGATCTCGCTTGCCCACAGGGGGCGGATGTCGCACCGCGACGCCGCCAGGGGGAAAACCCCGATCCCGTCAAACAGGCTCCCCAAAGTGAGCCCGCTCACAAGCCCTCCTTTTGATCTGCCTCCTCTGGACACTTTGTCCAGAAGTCCGGGATCGTGGGCTCCACCTCATTTCCCCACACGTCCCAGCCGGGCGGGGACTGTCTTGCGAACAGCTCCACCCTGGGTAAGTCGCCCATAAGGGCCACGATCTTTTCACGGGCCTCCTCCGGCTTGCGGCTGTGCTCCCGAACAGGGGAAATGATAAACTGATGGACATTTGCCGCCTGCCGTTTGGGGTGTCCCCGTGTCGCCAGCAGGCAGACCTCCGCGTTGCCCCGTGTCCAAAAGCCCAGGCCGTAAAACCAGCCGGGGGACTTGCGGTTTTGTTTGAGCCAGACGAAAGCCACGCTTTTATAAGTGAAGCCCCACGCCTGGATCAGCCGCAGGGCCTCCGGGAGCTGCGGGAATGTGGCCCACAAAAAAAGCGCGCTGTCCTTGGCCGCAAGGTCGGCCACAGGCAACGCGCATAGCTCCGATATGCTCATGGTGGGGTAATGGTTTTCCGCCGCCCCCTGTACCTTTTTCGCTGTGTAGCGCCAGGGGGGATCGGCATAAATGATAGAATAGCGTCCGATAGTTAAACTCCTTTCTCCCCAGCCTCCACCGCTGCCCGCGCCGCACGGATGCGCTCACTGGCGGCAGCGTAGTAGGCCGGGACAGTTTCAAAACAAATAAAGCGGCGGCCTGTGTTGAGGGCAGCCACTGCCGTTGTGCCAGAGCCAGCGCAGATGTCCGCCACCACCTCGCCGGGCCGGGTATAGGTCTTGATGAAATACTCGCTCAGCGCCACAGGCTTTTGCGTGGGATGGACGGTGCGCTGGACGGTGGGAAAGGCCAGCACATTTCCGGGAAAGCGCAGGCCGTCCTCCGATCCGCTGCCGGAGCGGATGAACTTTCCGTAGTTGGTGCTGTCCCCACGGTTGCCCGCGATTTTCTTGTAGGGCTTACCTTGTTCAAACTGCGGGTTATAAAGCGGAAGTTTCTGATAGAACACCAGAATATTCTCCGTCTTTTTCAGCGGGGCCCGCCTCGCGTTGAGGAAACCTGTGCACCGGCTCTTGTACCACACCCATTCATAGCGGAGCATGGGGAGGTTGGAAGCCCCCAGCACCTTATCATAGGGGCACTGTGCGAAGAACAGCACCGCCCCCTCCGGCTTGACGGCCCATTTCACCGCCTCCCACAGCTCCGGGAGGGGCAGCGGCACATCCCAAAAGTTCCGGGTGGTGCCATAGGGCGGATCGGTCAAAAGCATATCCACCGAATGACGGGGCAGAGAGCGCAGCCCCGCGATGCCGTCTTGCAGGAACAGGCCCTCCGGGGACTTCTGGACACTTTGTCCAGAGGTATCGAATGTCGTTTTTTCCATTGAAGCGCCTCCTCTCAATGCGCCCCGAAGATGCGCTGGGCGATGCCGCCCGTCTTAAACAGCATAAAGCAGAGCAAAACTGTGTAGCCCACAATGCCCCAAATCGCCCCAATGGGATCTCCGCTGGTGACGATCCCTTGGACGAGCACCGCATAGATGGCAACGCATACCAGAATGAGCATCCCTTGAAAGCCCACGGCGAACAGGGAACGCAGATAATTCTGGCCCGTCTGCCCCACCTCCCGGTGGGCCAGGGTAGCCATAGGGATGGGGGCCAAGCTGGTCAGCAAATAGATTTCCAACATCCTGCCATAGACCAGTACAAAAATGACAATGCCCAGCGCCCACATGGTCACACCGATAATAGAGGATTGGAGCCACAGGCCGAGAAGCGGCCCCAAGTCCATGCCCTCCAGGGTGGTTTCCAGCTCCGCCATCATATCCGGCGTGATGTCCGTGGAGCCCTGGATGAGCCCGCCCGCCTGGGCGATCACGGACTGCGACACATCGAACACCGCCATAACGATATTAAAGGTGTTGGACAGGATGAGAATGGCACAAGCCGTTTTGAACATCCATTTATAGATATTCGCCACATCAAACTCGTGCATATTGTTCTTTTCCAAAAGCATCTGTATCAGCTCATAGGTGGCAACAAAGGTCAGCACCAGACCGGCAATCGGCAAGATCACCGTTTCGGAAAGCTGGCGTATAAGGGAGAAAACCCCGGCGTTCCAAGCCGCCGGGGTAGTCCCCACTTGTACCGCAATCTCCCCGACCTGGGCGTTGACGTAATCGGTGAGCCCCTCCAGGTTGCCCATGATCCCGCCAATCAGCAGCTCTTTGAGCCAGTTTGTGAGCCAGTCGGTGAGAAAATCCATAAGCCGTTACCTTAAAACAGCCCGGACAGCAGGGGGATCAAGGTGGTGCCCAGCAGGATGATGCCGCCGCCCGCCATGAGCTGCTTCATGCCCTGGCTTTTTGAGCCAGGATTATCCGATCCATAGCCCTCCAGCAGATTGACAACGCCCCACACGCCAAGACCAGCGCCGAGGGCAACAACAAGGGTCTGCAAAGTATCAATCGCGGAAGAAAAAAACTGCATAGAGCCTCCATTTCTCCGGGGGAGCCCCCGGCTATGAAAAAAGCCGCCATTTCTGGCGGCAGGTTACGACCTCTGGACACTTTGTCCAGAAGTGGGATTTATACATAGGCGTCCGGGTCATCCACATCGTCATAGTTGAGGATGTCCTCGTCCTCGCCTATGGGCCCTGTGTCTGTCCCGTCTGCCTCGTACACCTCACAAGCCTCATTCAGCCCAGGCCGCCTGCGGCGGTTGATGAGCTGATCGAGGGAAAAGGCGTTTTTCACTTTATCGGCCTCAGCCGTATATTTGTAGTTGGGGTGCTGCTTCAAGTCGTACTTTGGGGAATAGAACGGGGGCAGGCCCCGAAGCTGTAAAATACAGCGATCCCCCGGCATGGTGGCAAGCTCGGCGGGAGTCATCAGCTCCCGGCCAAGCCGCTGGGTGTTCTGGTTGTAGCTTTCTGACTGGCCTTTGGAGCGCCCGTCCGTCTGCATATAGATGGTGGACTTCCCCAGCCAGTTTTCCGAAATCTCCTTGATGGTGGAGCTTTCCCTGCCACCCAGGAAAACCACGCTGTCCATATTTCCCATGATCGTTTCCGCGTGCTTGTCATAAATGGCCTTGCACTGCGCCATCTGCTGGTAAAAGAGCGTCAGCGATATTTCACGGGAACGGATAACGGCCACCAGCTTTTCCAGGTTGGGCACCTGCCCTGTATTGGCCGCCTCGTCCCACAGCACCCGCACATGATGGGGCAGGCGGCCCCCATGAACATTGTCGGCCCTCTCGCACAACAGGTTGAACATCTGCGAAAAAGCCAGAGCCACAAGGAAGTTGTAGGTTGGCGTTGTGTCGGAAATGGTGAAGAACACCGCCGTTTTCCGATCTCCGATACGGTCAAGCCCCAGCTCGTCATAGCTCATGATCTCCCTAAGCTGGGGGATGTCAAAGGGGGCCAGCCGGGAGCCGCAGGAGATCAGAATACTTTTGGCCGTCTTGCCGCTGGCCAGCTTATATTTCTTGTACTGCTTCACCGCAAAGCAATCCGGCTTGCGCTTTTCCAGCCCCTTGAACATATAGTCCACCGCGTTCATAAAGTTTTCGTTGTCCTCCTTCACCTCCATGCCGGAGATCATATCCACCAGGGTATTCATATTCCGATCCTCGGCGGGGCCCTCGAAAATGATATAGGCGATAAGGGCGCAGTACAAAAGCGTTTCCGCCTTTGTCCAAAATGGATCACCCTCCTTGCCCTCGCCTTTGGTGTTGGCTATGAGGGTATCGACAAACTTTAGAATATCAGCCTCGTTGCGGATATACGCCAGGGGGTTATAGTGCATACTTTGGGAAAAATCAATGGAATTGAACACCTTGATCCGATAGCCCCTCCGTTGCAGGAAAGCCCCCACCTGGGAGAGAACCCCGCCCTTTGGATCGACCACCACAAAGCTGCACCCGCCCTTTTTCTTCGCGCTGGCCTGGAGAAGCTGCGGGGTGAGCCAGAACCGGGTTTTGCCGGAGCCGGACGAACCGATCACACAGGCGTTGAGGTTGCGGGCGTTGGCCGGATTTTTGGGGCGGGTGTTCATGGTAAGAAGCTCCGTCCCGGTGAGGATAACATTGTTTTCAAAGACTGGATCGACGAAAGGGGCTATATCTTTAGGCCCGCCCCATCGGGCGCTCCCGAACTCCTCATCCCGCCGGAATTTCTTTGCGTTCTTGTTCTTGAAGTAGATCAGCAGCCGGAAGCCCACCGCGCCCACAATGCCAACAAGCCAGTCAAAGGGATCAAGCCCCGGCGCAAGGTTGGCAAAGGCCGGGCCCACCGTCTGCCCCAGGCCCATGAGCTTATGGGGGAAATCCGCGCCAGCGGCCAGCCGGTAGGCTGTCCCCAGCTTTAGGCAGGCCCACAGCACAAACAAATAGGGGATGTTTGGTATCACATATTTTTTGACACTACCTGTCCTCATGCACCGCCTCCTTTGTGCGTTCCAGCTTTTGGGCGGGCTGGCGGGCCGCTTCTGTGGCGGCCTCCTTGATCTGCTCCCGGATGGGGGCTTTTGTGGATTTGGTGCGCTTTAGCAGCCGTTTGGAATACTCGGAGAAACAGGCTGTGATCGCGTCGGCCTGCCCCGCCTTGAAGAACAGCAGGTGCTTATCCGGCGCGACTTGATAAAAGGCGTAGTCCACATTCCATTTCCGGGCTACCCGGTCAAAGAGGGCCGGGGCCTCCACCTCGATACTGTTGGTGGCAGCCCCGTGGCCCATGAGCTGCCCCACCGTCTGCCTGCCGTGGGGCGTCTGCTTGGCCCGGTGATGTTTGGCGATCTTCCGGCCTACCGCCTGGAGAACATAGGCAAGCCCCCGCGCCGTGAGCTTGCTTGCCTTAATAGATACTGCTATGGTACGTCTGGAAACGTCCTCGTCTATCAGCCCTTATCCCTCCTTCCACACGAAAAAAGCACTTCTGGACAATGTGTCCAGAAGTGCCGCTATCGGTCTGTATGGCTTTGCTCCGGGCGGGGGCGTTCCGCCGCCTGGGGAAAACGGTCAATGACTTCTTTATAAGCCGCCATCTGCTCCCGGATGGAAAGCTGCGGATAAGCAAAAACCTTGTGCTCGTCTGGAATGTCCTCCAGCCCGTGGTAGTATTCAATAAACTGGCTGCCGTTGGGGAGGAAAAAACCGCCTTTGACAAACCCGCCATCCTCATTGATCCGCATATCCCGGCCATACGCCTCATAATCGAAATAATCCCGCAGGTTTTCGGGAATGTTGATTAGTTCCATGTCCTCCGCGTAAATGCGGCCCAGGGTTTCATCATCAGACACGCCGATATAGAAATCGTAGCAATCCAGATTTTCCACCAGATTGATGAGGTCGCCCACGCCGGAGGTATGCTCGCCGCTGGCAACAGCCGCCTCAAACTTTTCCAAATCGCTTTTATCCAGCTCGGAGAGCAGGCAGGCCAGATGGTTGAGCTCGTCAATGCTTTCGTATTCTCCCAGGCAGGCGTTGAGTTCCGGCAGGTCGCCGTCATAGTCGGCAATAAAAATCTCCTCATACTGGATATTGTCAACGCCGATCCGTTTAAGGAGCGCCTGTACTTCCTCCGTAGTCGTGGGGAATTTCAACGGCTCGCTTGCCAGCTCACCCTCGTTGTATTTCCCCAGGTTGGTGACATACGCCTCAATGACCGCCATATCAGCGCCGCCTCTGGCCCTTGACGGTGAGGATGCCGTCCAGGGTGGTGGCGGTGATCCCCAGCCGCTGGGCCACAGCGATGTCATTTTTCACCGCTACATTGACATAGCTCCCGCATACCACCAGCACGCGGGAGCGCCGGAGCAGGTCGCGCCCCATATCAATACCGCTTTTATGCTCCTCCGGCACTGCGTCATTGAGGAACAGCGGCAGATAGAGCATAGGGCAGATGGGGGAATATCCCGCATCATAGACAATGCGGCAGTATTTAGCTGCCTGCTCCATGACCTCGCACTCGCCGCCGCGCCATGCGGCGGTCACATACGCAAGGGGTCGCTTCATAATCAAAACCTCCGTTTCTTTTTCTTATATTTAATAGGTAGGGGGTCAACCCTATCCCCCCGCCCTTTCCCTATCCAGGGAAAGGGGGCGGCTCTGGAGGATATACCCCCGCCGCTTGCCGGAAATAGCACAGCCGGGGCAGGCCGTAAAGGGCAGGCCGCCGCAAGCGGCGGGCGTTCCGCCCCTTGACGGCCCACTCCCGGCTGTGCAGCATAAACCCCGGCGACGGGGGATATATCACCGCAGAGCCCATCCCAAGCGCAGGGCGCGTACCTCTGGACAAAGTGTCCAGAGGCGGGGCCCGGGCACTTATCGAGCTCGTGTTTCTTCTCAGGCTTTGCCAGTTCGGGCGGCTGTTTCTCTTTCCACTCGTCCAGCAGGGCTATGATCTGCTCCTTCATTTTGGCAGGAGTGACCTCCTTGCCGAAATACTTGTTGAGTTCGTCGGTACTGATGATCACGTTGTCAACCTCCCTTTTTTCTTCGCTCAAAATACCATCGATCACATCGCCGTTGAGCAAGCCCTCCTGGTCGAGCTCCCGGAGCCGCTTTGCCTGTTTGACCGAGGGGGAGGACTGCTCCCCATCAATGGACACGGCGATAAGCCGCTGGTTTTCCGGCTTGATATACGACAGTTCCACAGCGGGCATAAATCCCATATTTTTAGCGTCCACCTTTTCCAGAAGCTCCGGGACAAGATGGTTAAGGCGAACATAGCGGAGCACCTTTTTATAGTTCATATCATGCTCCTTGCCCACGATCTCCACCGAGAGCTTACCCAGGGCCTCCGCTTCCTTGTCATTTTTGGGCCGGGCCCCCTGGCGTTTGATGGCTTCCAGCTCCAAATCCAGGAGCTTTGCCAATTCGCTGGGGAGAGGGTCGCCCCGCTGCTTGTTGCTGTTCTTCATTTCACGGACAGCTTCAAGATCGGTCATCTCACGGACAATACAGGGGATCTCATCCAAGCCAGCCCGCTCACCGCCATGACAGCGGCGGTGGCCCGCGATGATCTCATAGCCGTTGCCGTCTTTTTCCGGGCGGACGGTGGCGGGGGTCATAATGCCGTGTTCCTTGATCGTCCCCACCAGATCGTCCATCGCCTTATCGTCCTGCACCTTAAAGGGGTGATCCCGCAAGGTATGGAATGGATGAAGCTCTGACAGCTTCAAATAGACGATTTTTCCCTGCTCCACCGGGCGGGGCGGCACCTCCGGCGTAGGCGGCAGCTTGATCTCCGGGGCGGGTGCCTCCGCCTCCTTGACCGGGGCGGCCTTAGTGGATTTAGGCGGTTGCTTACCATCCGCAAAGGGAGTTTCACGCTTGCCCGACAAAAAATCTTTCACATTTTGATTGCGTTCCCGTCGTATTTTTCCCCCACGCTGGGCGAGGGTAAGCTCTTGTTCCTTACTTCTGGACACTTTGTCCAGAGCTGGGGACGGGGACTCGCCACGGGCCGCCTTGTCAGCCTTGGCCGGGCGGCCTGTGCGGGGCTCCGGCCCCTTTTCCGGTTTGTCCCCCTGGGGAGAATCCTGCTCCTTGGGGGGACGGCCCCGGCGTTTTGCCGTCTTTTCCTCCGGTTCCACTTTTTTATCCTGGTCGGGGGATTTTTTCACCTTATCAGTTTCAACCTGCGGCGCAGGCTGGGCTGGAACATCCCCGCCCATTCCAGGGGTAACAGACTGTTCCGGCTGGCGTACCGGGCCGGTGCCAGCTGCGGGCTCCTCTACCGTTTCCGGGACAGGGGGCTTCGTCACAGTTTGAGCATCCCCAACAGAGCCCTCGCCAGGGGACTCCGGGCCTGCTTTCAGTTTGTCATCTGCCATTCGCTAACCTCCTTGTTTTGAAATGAAAAAAGCCAGACCTCTCAGCCTGGCTAACGAAAAAACTTCCCCCTTTCTTTTTTAGATTATATGGTTGTCACCACTCCTTTCTCAGTCCGGGCCATAAAAAAACGTCGCTTTTCACAAAGAAATAGCGACGTTTTAGTGTAGGTTGGCTCGGTTTTGTTGTGTTTTATGATTATGCCCTTGTATAAAAACCTAATGTAATTTCGGATAGACAGAGCATCCTTGTATATCCGAAAGTTTATTTCGTGGTCTACCAGCGGTTCAGGTAGTTGGCAAGTTTTTATGATGCGATCCCATTCTCCACCAAAAGAAAGGAGCGGAAGAATTTTGTCCGTTGCGACAGTCCCCCAATAGATAAGGCGCTTTCTGTGATCTTCCAATGCGGTTTTCATTTTAGGAGAGATACCAGCGGGAGAAAGATGAATCAAATCATGCCATGCAACATCAAAATAGTGATGAGATATTATACTAATATCAATATCCGATTTTTTGTCGAAACTCTTAAAATTTTTATTTGGATTGAGGCTGAATCCTAAAGAAGCAGAGCCGGTGATAATAATATCCCTTGCGTCAATTCGCAATTTTTCTGCAATTTCATGCCGCCAAGAAATGTATTCTGTCTCATAATCTTCAAAAACATAGGGAGTATGTTCTAATATCCACTTTGTGATGAAGATAGAAGTCGTGGAAGACTCCAGTTCTTGTTTAACCAGTTCGATATCCCGTGGCATACGCTCATTCCTTTAGACAATTATCAACAAGCCATACTTTAATAGCAGAGTTTTTCTCATTATACTTCGTTTCGACTGCTTTTTCAATTCGAACATTCGCAAAGGTGTATTTGAGTTCGCATTTGTGACATAAATCTGGTTTTATACCAGTTAGGGATGGGTTAGGGATTCTGCGTTTTTGACGCTCGTTCTTGCCACGACCTACGCCGACTTTTTACCTCTTTTACCACAATAAAATGCGGCCAAGTACACTTCAAAAAACGAACTATTAACACAGAAAAACCGCCTCAAAAGGCGGCTTTTCCAAGAAAGGTGGTCCGAGTGACAGGATTCGAACCTGCGGCATCCTGCTCCCAAAGCAGGCGCGCTACCAACTGCGCTACACCCGGTTATTGAGTTTTTTATCCGGCTGGTCGTATTCTCCCAAACCAGGCGCGATACCAACTTCGCTATACCCGGATATTCATTTTTCTGCCATGATACCACGGCGAGGGGTAAAAATAAAGATTTTTCTGTCTGTGGTCATTCCTGTGGTCAAAGCCGCTTTTGCACCGTTTTCGGCAATCGGTCCAAATCCCACAAACGCAGGCGTCGCAAGGCTTTGCGGCGTTTCACCTTACCCTGTCCCGGATACCGCCACGCCACTCCCAAACCACCCGCGCTACCAACTGCGCTAATCCCGGATTTTTGGTAATTCAGTTTTGCTCCAGATGTGGTCAAACATGTGGTCAGGCGGTTTTTTTGACCATCTCGGCTTGCGGGGGAAGTGCCTGTATCGCAGGCATATCAAGGGATCGCGGACACGGTATGTTCCGGCTTGAAGGGGGAACGACCCGCTCCCAAAGCAGGCGCGCTACCAACTGCGCTACACCCGGTTATTAAGTTAAATTATCCGGCTGGGCGTATTCTCCCAAATCAAGCGCGATACCAACTTCGCTATACCCGGATACCTCCTTAGTATAGCACAGCTGCGGGTGGAAGGGAAGAGAAAATTTTTGGTTTACATAAATAAGGTCGTCATCGGCGGGCGCTTGCCTGCCGATGACGACCTTATTCAGATCTGTATAAAACACTTAGCTTGCTGCGCTCTCCGACAGCGGGAAGGTGATATCCGCGCGGAAAAGGTCGGCGTCGATGGCCAGGTCGAAGCGGCCGCCCTGCAGCTGCACCAGGCTCCGTGCGATGGACAGCCCCAGTCCGCTGCCCTCCGTGTGCCGCGAGGCATCGCCGCGCACAAAACGCTCCATCAGCTCGTCGGGGGAGATATTCAGCTCGTCCCGCGAGACGTTCTTGAAGCTGATGGTAACGGCCTCCCGGGACAGCGTGGAAACCACATAGACCCGTGTGCTGGGCAGGGCGTACTTGCAGATATTGGACACCAGATTGTCCATGACGCGGCTCAGCAAACGACTGTCGGCGCGGATGACGGTACCCGGTGCGGGAGGCTGCGTTACCAGCGTCAACTGGCAGGCGGCCAACCGTTCCTGATACTCGCCCTCGATCTGTGAAAACAGCACGTTCACGTCCGTGGGCTGTAGGTCCACATTCAGCACGCCGGAGGAGGCTTTGGACGCCTCCACCAGATCCTCTGTCAGCTTTTTCAGCCGATGGCTCTGCCGGTCCAGCACGGCGATGTACTCCCGGGCCTCTGGGGAGGGGATGTCCTCCTTTTTCAGCAGGTCCACATAGTTGACGATGGAGGTCAGGGGCGTCTTGATGTCGTGGGACACGTTGGTGATGAGCTCTGTCTTCAGGTGCTCGGCCTTCATCTGCTCCTGCACCGCCTGCTCCAGGCCGGACTGCACGTCGTTGAGCTCCTGGCCGTAGCGCTTGAAGTCGCCGATGAGGTACTTCGTGTCGATGGGGGAGGAGAAGTCGCCGTTCGCCAGCTTTTCGCCGCCCTTCTGCAGCGCCCGCAGGTTCAGGGCGATATACAGGGCCGCCAGCAGTTCTGCGAGCTTCAGTGCCAGAAACGGCGCGGCGAGGGTGCCGTAGTAGTCCTGTATGAAGAGGACGAATTCAATAAACACCAGTATCAGCCCCGCCAAAGTTGTCTTCCAGATCAGCGGCAGGCTTCTGGCGATGCGCCACAGCCCCAGAAACAGCGAACGGACAATGCGCCAGAGGAACCGGGCTATCCGCGCGATCAGCGCGCTCCGCAGGACGGTGCCCGCCTTGCACTGGGCGGCAAAGGCGCACAGGAACAGCAGCACCAGCGGCACCAGCGCCGCGCAGAAGAAAACGCGTCCCCACCCGTAATAGAACGCTTCCCAACCAATGAAAAACGTACACAGCAGTACGATCAGCCATACATCCGCGGGGATCTTGTCCAGCCACGTCAGATGGATGCCCTCATGCCTCGCCCAATGGCCGGCAGAGGCCATGAGGAAGCAGAAGAAGAACAGTGCCAGCGCCGCGAACAGCACGGTCAGAATCACCGTCAGGGCGGTATGCTCCACCAGCCACATGTCCAGCAGATAGGAATAAGAGGGCACCTCCTCGGTGCGCAGCAGATCGGCGGCAATGGTGACCATGGCGGTGTTGCCGGTGTTCAGCTGATAGGTGAACGTCTCCTGCGTGGCGTACAGCGGCTTGTCGCCGTCTGTCAGCTCAAAATTTTCAAAGGTACCGACGACCTCCCCATTTCCTCTGACGGTGACGGTCAGGTGACAGTCGGCGGCATCGCGGGAGAACTCCTCCGCAAAAACGCGGGGCAGGTCGCTGATCACCTGAGCCCGCTCCTCCTCGGTGACATCTCCATTTTCAACGGTACTGTAGTCATAGGTACCGTCACTGACCAGCACGCCCGCATTGGCCAGCGTGCCGCGCAGGAAGCTGTCGGCGGTGTCGATGGATCTGACGCAGTTTCCCTCGTACATCGTCTGGCGCAGGAAGTCGCCGCCGTCCAGAAACACGTCGTAGCTGATAAGGATACCCACACCCACGCCGCCCAGAACGGTCAGCACGCCGAACACCAGCGTCAGCACGAAGGCGGCGGCCTTCGCCCACATCTTGTCTAAAAATCCCTTCATGAGATGCCGCCCTCCATCTTATAGCCCTTGCCCCAGACCACCTTGATGTACCGGGGCTCTGAGGGGTTGATCTCCAGTTTTTCCCGCAGGTGCCGGATGTGTACGGCGATGGCGCCCGCCGCGTTCAGCGGCACGTCCTCCCACACCCGGCGGTAGATCTCATTGGGGGAGAACACCGTCCTCGCGTTCCGCATGAGGAACCGCAGGATGTCGTACTCCTTGGGTGTCAGGGCCACTGGGTCGCCGTCCACGGTGACGGTCTTGGCGTTGTCATCCAGGCAGATGCCGCCGATGATGAGCGTGCTGGCCTGCACCTGCCCGCCGCCCAGCTGCAAATACCGCCGCAGCTGTGAGCGTACCCGGGCCAGCAGCTCCACCGGGTTGAAGGGCTTGGTGATATAGTCGTCCGCGCCCACGTTCAGCCCCAGTACCTTGTCGGTGTCCTCGCCCTTGGCGGTCAGCAGGATCACGGGTACGTTGCTGGTCTGCCGCAGCTGGGCCATGGCGGACAGTCCGTCCATCACGGGCATCATGATATCCATCAGAATGAGGTGCACGTCCTCCCGCGCCGCCGCGGCCAGGGCCTCTTTCCCGTTGCAGGCGGACAGCACCCGGTAGCCCTCGGCCTTGAGATAGATCTCCAGCGCGGAGACGATATCCTTTTCATCATCAACGACCAAAATCGTGTACATAGAGGGACCTCCTGTGGGAGTAATACATCTATCATACCCCTATTCCCGCCTTTGCACAAGGTCAATTCTTCACAGCGGGGGAGGGGAGCGACGTCAGGTTCACGCTGTGGTGGATGGGCTTCCATTCCACCTTCATAAACAGGGCTGCCATGGAGATGGGGAGGTACGTCAGCATGAACAGCGGGAACGTCAGAGTGAAAGCGATCTTTTTCCACGCCGGCGCGTGGATACGCCGCCACTCGCTGGCCACGGTGATGCCGCCCAGCACCAGCAGCGTGGCCAGGATACTGCCCATGCACTCCAGCAGGGAGCGAAGGGCGAACCATACGCCGTCGCCCTGCATAAGGCTCAGCGCCGTCAGCGTCAGGTTGGCCAGCAGACCCAGGGCCGTCAGGATAAACGCCGGCAGGATGGACATGGACATATCGAAGCAGCTCCAGCTGCCCCGGGCCGTGCCCTTCAGCAGGTCCGCGCCGTAGCGGCGGAATACCTGTATGTAGCCCTTGGCCCAGCGCAGCCGCTGGCGCACGGACTGGCGAAAGTCGGTGGGCTGCTCGTCGTACAGCACCGCGTCCTCGCAGATGGCGATCCTCTCGCCCCGCAGAATGTGGTGGATGGAAAACTCAATGTCCTCCGTCAGCAGATAGAACCGCCAGCCATGGCTCTCGTCCAGTATCCGCTGCGAGAACAGAAAGCCTGTCCCGCCCACGGCGGCGCTGCTGCCCAGCCGGTTCCGCGCGCCGTTCAGATAGCGGCTCTCCCGCAGGAACCACAGGGCGTACCCGGCGCTGATCCAGTTGTCGCCGAAATTTTTGCTGTTGCGGTAGCTGGTCACGATCTCGTTTCCGGCGGAGAAGCTCTCGTTCATGCGCTCGAGGTAGTCCGGCGAGAGGATGTTGTCCGCGTCGAACACGAAGTAGCCGTCAAAGCCCTCCGGATAGTCTGCGCCGATGTGCTGCAGCAGAAAATCCAGGGCGTAGCCCTTGCCCACGTTCACGTGATTGAAGCGCTCATACACCACCGCCCCGTGTGCCCGCGCGATGGCGGCGGTGCTGTCGGTGCAGTTGTCCGCCGCCACGAACACCGTTACCAGGGACATATCGTAGGTCTGCGCGGCCAGCGAGTCCAGCAGCCCGGCAATGACGTTTTCCTCGTTCCGCGCAGCGATGAGCACCGCGTACCGATGGGACGCGGCAGGGTGGGGAAGGGGCCGGCGCTTTTTCAGCAGCACCAGCGGGATATAGAGAAATTGATAGGTGTAGCAGATAAAAAACAGCGCCGAGATCACGGCATTGATGGTCCGCAGCGTGGGTTCCATAGGGGCACTTCCTTTCTTTCCTTTCTGGCTCCATGGTACCGAAATGCCTCTTAAGAAACAAGCAGGGGGAGGATTAAGACTTTATTAAGACGAAAAAGTAAACCTGTAAGCTGCCGCGGGCAGTTTACAGGTTTACCATAATTAAAATTATTGTCAACTTATTACAGCAGCAGCCCGGCCAGATGCCCGGACGACCAGGCCCATTGCAGGTTGAAGCCGCCGCAGTCGCCGTCCACGTCCAGCACCTCGCCGCAGGCGTACAGCCCCGGAACGACGCGGCTTTCCAGCGTTTCCGGGTCAAATTCCTCCGTCCGCAGGCCGCCCGCCGTGACCTGTGCCTGGTCAAAGCCGCAGGTGCCGGTGATAGGGAGCGCAAAGCGCTTCACCTGCCGGGCGATACGCTCCAGATCGCTGTCGGTGAGGTCGGCGGCGCGCTGGCTGGTGAACCCGGCGGCCTTGCAGAGCATCTGCCCCAGCCGGGTGTGGCAGGAGCCTACCAGCAGGGTGGAGGCCTCGCGAGCGCCCATGGCCTCCCGCCGCAGGCGCAGCCAGTCCAGCACCTCCCGCGTCTCCCAGTCAGGGAAGAAGTCCAGCGCGCAGACCAGCCCCTCGCCGCCGGTGGACACCGTCCGGGAGATGTCGAAGATCGCCGGACCGCTGACACCGTATTCGGTGAACAGCACCTCGCCGTGGTTCGCCGCCACACGCTCGCCGCCCCGGAGGATGGCGATGCTGCACTCGGCCTTGATGCCCTTCAGCGCCCGGGGATAGGTGGGATCGGTCCTCAGCTGCACCAGGGAGGGATACAGCACGGTGCGGTGGTGTCCCAGCATTTTGGCAAGGCGATAGCCGTCCATGACGCCGCCTACTTTGCTGCCGGCGGCCCCGCCGGCGGCCAGTATGACCTTCCGCGCGGCAAAGACCTCCGCCTCGGTCCTGACGGTGAAGCCCTCCGCTATTCGCTTTACGGCGGTGACCGCCTGCCCGGTGCAGACCCGGATGCCGGGGCGCTCCAGCGCGTAGCGCAGCACGTCCAGCACACTGCCGGCCATGTTGCTCATGGGGTACACCCGGCCGCTGTCCTCGCTGACCGTCAGCAGTCCCAGTGAGGCAAAATACTGCAGCGTTGTGCCTGTGTCAAAGGCGCGCAGCGCGTGAGCGCAGAAACTGCTGTCCTCCCCATGGTAATGATCGGGAGATACATGGTAGTTGGTCAGATTGCACCGGCCGTTGCCGGTGGCCAGCAGCTTGCGCCCTACCCGGCTCTGCCGTTCCAGCAGGACGACGCTGCGGCCGTTTTCCGCGGCGGTCAGCGCCGCCATCATGCCGCTGGCGCCGCCGCCGATAACGATAACGTCCGTCATTTCGCGCCCTCCAGCCGCCGGCGGGTCAGATAGCCCTCCAGCATCAGCGCGGCGGCCACCGCGTCCACGGTCTTCTTTCGCTTCTTGGCGTTCTGCCCGTTCTGAAACAGGATGTTGTGGGCGTCGATGGTGGTGCGGCGCTCATCCCAGAGGATGACCTCCAGCCCGGTCGCCTGCCGCAGCAGCGCGCCGAAGGCGGCGCATTTCTTGGCCCGGGGCCCCTCGGTGCCATCCATGTTCCGGGGGTAGCCCAGCACCAGCAGCTGTACGCCGTGCTCGGCGATGAGCCGCTGTATGCCGGAGAGCACCTCCTCCTGTCGGCGGGAGTGGAGGGTGTCGGAGTAGCCCGCCAGCGTCTCGGTATAGTCGGAAATGGCGATGCCGGTGTGGGCGTCGCCGTAGTCGATGGCCATGATCTTCATGGGGATGTACCTCACTTTTCGCGGCGTGCGCCGCCGCGTTTTTTCATATCGGCTCTATCATACACAAAATGACGGCGGGAAGCAACAGAAAATGGGACGAAACCGCGAAAAATACGGGATTTTTCTGCAAAAAGCGGTTGACCGGCGGGGGAAAGTGTGGTATAGTGGGCATTACCTGTGAGTGGGTGCTTTCTTTTTGCGCGCTTTTTCGCTTCGGGGGCGCAGAGGGAGATCATCCGGCAGGGAGGCAAAAGGGCGTTCCGGAACGGAAGCCTAATCTAATAAGGAGGTGCCGTTAATGCGCGTGAAGATCACTTTGAGATGCAACGAGTGCAAGCAGAGAAACTACAACACGATGAAGAACAAGAAGAATACCCCTGACAAGCTTGAGCTGAACAAGTATTGCCCCTTCTGCAGAAAGCACACCGTCCATACCGAGACGAAGTAACCGGAAGGAGATATTGACATGGCTGAAGAGAAGAAGGTCAGTAAAGATCGCGGCAAGTGGTTCCGCGAAATGAGAAGCGAACTGAAGAAGGTCGTTTGGCCTGATGGCAAGACTACCGCCAAGAACACCGGCACCGTCCTGCTGTGCTCCCTGATCGTGGGCGCGGCGATCTGGATCTTTGATGCCGTGGCCGTGCTGGCGGTGGATACCCTCATCGGTCTGTTCTAAGGTACAGGACATGGCTGATAACGCAAAGTGGTATGTAGCACATACCTATTCCGGCTATGAAAACGCGGTAAAGGCCGCCATCGAAAAGTCCGTGGTGAACCGCGGGATGGAGGACATGGTCCTCAAGACCGAGATCCCGATGGAGACGGTCACCGAGGTCACCGAGACCGGCGTGATGAAGGAAGTGCAGCGGAAGGTATTTCCCGGCTACGTCCTCATCAAGATGGTCATGACGGACGATACCTGGCACCTGATCCGCAACATCCGCGGCGTCACCGGCTTCGTGGGCGAGGCCAACAAGGCTATCCCCCTGACCGAGGACGAGGTGGCGGCGCTGGGCATGGAGAAGCGCGAGATCGTCGTGCTCTACCATGTGGGCGACACGGTGCGTATCACCGAAGGCCCGCTGTCCAGCTTCACAGGTACCGTGGAGGAGATCGAGCCGGAGAAGAACCGGGTGCGCGTGGTCGTATCCATGTTCGGACGCGAGACCCCCGTTGATCTCGAACTGGACCAGGTCGAGGTCAGCAGCAACTGAGCGCAGAGCGTCTGCGCGGAAGTCCGGCGCAGGTGTGCCGGCAAAGTGGGAGAGACGCTGCGCGTCTCGCCAAAAGCGGCAAGTATCCCCGCCGCTACCACATTTTATTGAAGGAGGTGCCTACAAATGGCACAGAAAGTAGTTGGATACGTCAAACTGCAGATCCCCGCGGGCAAAGCAACTCCCGCACCCCCCGTTGGCCCGGCCCTGGGTCAGCACGGCATCAACATCGCTGCCTTTACCAAGGAATTCAACGAGCGCACCAAGAATGACATGGGCCTGATCATCCCCGTGGTCATCACCGTGTACGCTGACCGTTCCTTTAGCTTTATCACCAAGACCCCTCCCGCGGCTGTCCTCATCAAGAAGGAGTGCAACATTGAGTCCGGTTCCGGCGTTCCCAACAAGGAGAAGGTCGCCACCATTTCCAAGGCCTCCATTCAGAAGATCGCCGAGCTGAAGATGCGCGACCTGAACGCCGCGTCTCTGGAAGCCGCCATGAGCATGATCGCCGGTACCGCCCGTTCCATGGGCGTCGTGGTCGGCGAGTAAGGAGGGTGTAAGAAATGTTTAGAGGTAAGAAATATCAAGAGAGCGCCAAGCAGATCGACAAGGCTACGCTGTATGATCCCAAGGAGGGTCTGGAGCTGATCTGCAAGACCGCTTCCGCCAAGTTCGACGAGACCGTGGAGCTGCACGTCAAGCTGGGCGTGGACTCCCGTCACGCTGACCAGCAGGTCCGCGGCGCCATCGTGCTGCCCAACGGCACCGGCAAGTCCGTCCGCGTCCTGGTGTTCGCCAAGGGCGACAAGGCCGAGGCTGCCAAGGCCGCCGGCGCCGACTACGTGGGCGAGATGGACCTGGTGGAGAAGATCCAGAAGGAAAACTGGTTCGACTTCGACGTGGTCGTCGCCACTCCCGATATGATGGGCGTCGTTGGCCGTCTGGGTAAGGTCCTGGGCCCCAAGGGCCTGATGCCCTCTCCCAAGTCCGGCACCGTGACTCCCGACGCCGCCAAGGCTGTTCAGGAGGCGAAGGCCGGTAAGGTCGAGTATCGTCTGGACAAGACCAACATCATCCACTGCCCCATCGGCAAGGTGTCCTTCGGCGCTGACAAGCTGTTTGAGAACTATTCCGCCCTCATCGGCGCTATCATCAAGGCCAAGCCCGCCGCTGCCAAGGGTCAGTATATCAAGTCCTGTGTGGCCGCTTCCACCATGGGCCCCGGCGTGAAGATGAACGCCAACAAGCAGCTGTAATTTTGTGAGGGCACCGCGATACCGACTCCACCGCACAGCTCACCGGCAGATTTCCCGCAGGCCTGCGTTGAAGCCTCTTGAAATACACAAAGTATTCCTGCGAGACTTCGCCTTGCCCAGCGAAAAATCTGCGCGGAGATCTGAACGGCGGCTCGGTATCTTGGTACCCGGGGCGCTTTCAGGAAGTGTCCTGAAAATGCCGGAAAATTGTTATCTTTGGCTTGACAAGCTGTGAAGCCTTGGATATAATATTGGTTGCGTTCCAAAGACAGCAGGTGGCGAAAGCCGTAAGTCCTGCCGAGGATGGCAAGTCATTTTGATTGCTTTTACCGTCCTCATGTCCTTTGGCATGAGGACGGTTTCCTTTTTTGAACGTACCGACAATTCTAACGGAGGTGAAATCAAAGAATGCCCAACGCAAAGGTTCTGTCTGAAAAGCAGGCGATCGTGGCGGCGCTGACCGAAAAGCTGCAGAATTCCGCAGCCGGTGTCATCGTTGATTACAAGGGCATCACCGTGGCAGAGGATACCGAGCTGCGCGCGGAGTGCCGTAAGAACAACATTGAGTACGCTGTCATCAAGAATACCCTGCTGCGTTTCGCTTTCAACAACTGCGGTCTGAACGAACTGGACGATCAGCTCAACGGTACCACTTCTCTGGCTATCTGTGTTGACGATCCCGTCGCCCCGGCCCGTGTGATGGCGGACTACGCAAAGAAGCTGAAGGACAAGTTCGAGATCAAGGGCGGTTTTATGGAAGGCAAGGTCGTCTCCATGGAGACCGTGAACGCGCTGGCGTCCATTCCCGCCCTGCCCGTGCTGCAGGCGCAGGTCCTGGGCACCATGCTGGCCCCTATTTCTGGTCTGGCTTGCGTGCTGAAGCAGATTGCCGAGAAGAACGGCGCTGCCGCCGAGTAATTCGGCTCCCTTTCCATCGCAGGCACAGGGCCTGCACAACATCAATTTAAATCTTACAAATAGGAGGCTATCACAATGTCTGAGAAGATTACTGCTATGATCGAAGAGATCAAGGGTTTGACCGTTCTGGAGCTGTCCGAGCTGGTGCACGCTCTGGAGGAGGAGTTCGGCGTTTCCGCCGCCGCTATGGCTGCTCCCGCCGCCGGCGCTGCTGCTCCCGCCGCTGAGGAGAAGACCGAGTTCGACGTGGTCCTGGCTGGCTTCGACGCCGCTCAGAAGATCAAGGTCATCAAGGTCGTCCGCGAAATCACCGGTCTGGGCCTGGCCGAGGCCAAGGCTGCCGTCGAGGGCGTGCCCCACACCCTGAAGGAAGGCCTGTCCAAGGACGATGCCGAGGCTATGAAGAAGCAGGTCGAAGAGGCCGGCGGCAAGGTCGAGCTGAAGTAAGTTCTTTTGCAAGCAAAAAACAGCCACCCATCCGGGTGGCTGTTTTTTCGCGGCCGGAACAGCCAGCTTTTCCCGCTTTACAAAGCCCCGCGGCGAATTGCCGGGTGGTCGTAAAACAGTAAAATCAAAAAATGGTGAAAACCTTGTGTTTTCAAGGGGCGGCGTGACTTCGGTCACGCCGTTTCCTTTTTTATCAGCTCATTCAGAGGGATAAAGCCCAGCCCGTCGTACCTGATATGGATGTGCTGTACCCGCTTGCCGCTGGACTTGTCCGGCGCGTCCACATAGATGGCAGACACCAGCTCACGCAGAGCGTAGCCGTCCAGTTCCTCAATGCCGACATACTTGTGCGCTTTCTGAATGAACTTTTCAATGTTTTCGTTCTGTCGTTCCTGTACTTCAATCTCCTGCTGCAAGGTGATTGCTTCCACTTCCAACTGTTTCTGCTCCGCTTCATAGGTCTGGCTCAGCATATCATAGCGTTCATCCGTCAGCCGCCCGCTGGCGTTATCCTCGTAAATCTTGATGAACAGCCTTTTCAGCTCGGCAATACGGCGTTCGTTGCTTTCCAGACGCTTTCTGCGGATGCGGATTTGCTCATAGCTTTCCACGCGGAGCTGTTCCTCCATGATCGTGCGGAAACAATCCTCGTGCCGCAGGATATACCCCATAACCGCTTGAATGTGCTTGAGAACCAGCCGCTCCAATACCTTGACACGGATGAGCGGATCTCCTGCACCTTTTCAAACACATCATCGTCAATAATGCGCTCGTGGGTATTGGGGAAAATCGCCTGCTTTTCAATGGGATTATCCCTTTGCTTCTTATCCCAGATAGAATTGGTGTAAGTCTTGAAGTTCACCGTGCAGCCTGTGTACTCCCGGCGTTCCAGAATCGCCACAACGGTACTGCGGCAGTCCATCCGGACGCGGGGCGCATTTGCAACACCGCTTCAGAAGCTGCGAGCGCTGCCATCCTATATCGAAATACTGACCGTGCCGATGGCTTTGCGTGTCATCCGCATCGCCGAGACGCTTTCCGCCTCCGCCGAAACACGGGGCATCGACTTAAAGCGCCGCAAGAGCAATTATCTGTCGCTTCGGTTCTCGGCGTGGGATGCTGTGTTCTGTGTCCTGCTGGCGGCATCGGTCTCCGCCGGTCTTATTATTCAACAAAGCCCGTACCAGTTAAACTGATACGGGCTTTGTTATGCTCCGCGTCTATCCGCCTACCTTAACGCTGAACACACGATGCCTGCAAGGAGCAGAGAAGCACCTTGCCGCCTCTCTGCTCCCTCACTTGCTTGTTTATTTTTGGGTATTTTCTTCATCGTTCAGCAGATCGGTCATATTCCGCAGGCTGATGCCCAGGGTGGACCCGTTGTGCAGCAGTGCTGAGGTTGTGGGCGGCAGTACACCCGCCACGCCCAGCGCGATCAGCGTCAGGTTGAAGCCCACGATGAAGCGGTAGCTGCCGTGGATACGCTCCATCAGTGCCTCACCGAGCCTGCGCAGTGTTACCAGCGCGAAGAGATCCTCCGAGGCAACGGTGATGTCGGCAATCTCCCGGGCGATGGCCGCGCCGGTGGAGATGGCGATGCCCGCGTCCGCTTCGGAGAGGGCGGGAGAATCGTTTACCCCGTCGCCCACCATGATAACGGTGTGCCCCTTCGCCTTTTCCTGGCGGATAAACGCGGCCTTGTCCTCCGGCAGCACCTCGGCATACACGGCGTCCACGCCCACCTCGGCGGCCACAGCCTCCGCCGTGCGGCGGTTGTCGCCGGTCATCATCACCACATTGGTAAAGCCGCTCTCGTGCAGCGCCCTTACCGCCTCCCGCGCCTCCCGGCGCAGGGGATCGTGGATGCAGATGACCGCCGCCAGCTCCCCGTCCATGCAGAGGTACAGGTGGGAATACGCGGCGGGCAGCGCGTCAAATTTCGGCTGCTCTCCCGCCGGGATGCGGCAGCCCTCATCCTCAAAGGCAAAGTGGGCGCTGCCGATGATGACCTTCTTGCCCTCCACCATGCTGGAGATGCCGTGGGCCACCACATACTGCACCTGCGAATGATACTCCTCGTGGGTGAGCCCGTGCCGCTTTGCCTCCGCCACCACGGCGTTTGCCATGGAATGGGGGTAATGCTCCTCCAGACAGGCGGCAAGGCGCAGCATTTCCGCCTCGTCGTGTCCGCCGAAGGGGATGACCGCCGCCACGGTGGGCGTCGCATAAGTCAGCGTGCCGGTCTTGTCGAACACAATGGTGTCCGCCTTGGCCACCGCCTCCAAAAAGCGTCCGCCCTTGACGGAGATGTGATAGCCGCTGCTCTCCCGCATGGCGGACAGCACCGCGATGGGGATGGCCAGCTTCAGGGCGCAGGAGAAGTCCACCATCAGCACCGCCAGCATTTTCGTCACGTTCCGGGTCAGAAGATACGTCAGCGCCGTGCCGCCCAGCGTATAGGGCACCAGCCTGTCCGCCATCCGGGACGCCTTGTCCTCGGCGGTGGATTTCAGCTTCTCCGACTCCTCGATCATGCGAACCACCCGGTCATACCGCCCGCTGCCGGAGGATTTCTCCACGGAGATGACACACTCACCCTCCTCCGCCACCGTTCCGGCATAGACGGGACTGCCGGGATGCTTCGCCACAGGCATGGACTCGCCGGTGAGGGAGGACTGGTTCACCATGGCCTCTCCCTCCACCACCCGGCCGTCCAGCGGGATCATGCCGCCGGTGCGGATCACGATACGGTCCCCCGGCTTCACATCGGTGATTTTCGTCAGCACCTCGGTGCCGTTTACCTGCTGCCAGACGCTGTCCACCCGCAGGCTCATGGCGGAGGCAAGGTCGGCCACGGACTTTTTGTGGGTCCACTCCTCCAGAATTTCGCCCAGATGCAGCATGAACATGACAGAGCCGGCGGTGGCAAAATCGCCCCGTGCCATGGATACCGTGACGGCGGTGGCATCCAGCACGGCGACGGACAGTTTGCCGTGCCACAGTGCCGAAAGCCCCTCCCGGATGTACTTTACGGAACGGAACACCGCCAGCGCCGTGGTGATGGGCGCAGGCAGGAACAGCTTGGAGATACACCGCCGCATGACGGCGACCGCCAGCTTGTCCTCAAACTCCCGGTTCAGTGCACGGGAGGTATGCTCCGGCACCAGCTCCATGGCCTCCGCCTTGGCGAAGGAGAATACTGCCAGCGCACGGAGTATGCTTCCACGCTCCGCGTCATAGAGCACCACGGCGTCCTGCGTCCGGTCGTAGACCTTGACCGCCTGTACGCCGTCCTGGGCGCGCAGATAGTATTCCAGCACATCCGCTTGGGATAACGTCATCCGCCCGCAGCACAGGTGTACCCGCAGCCGTCCGGTCATTTCGTGTAGGATCTTGCACTTCATGGCTCACTCCGCCTTGCTTTCCTCCGCAGAAGCGTCCTCCACCACAGCGGCAGCCTCCGCCTCCGCGCGGCATTCGTTGATGGCCTTCGCATCGGCGTAAACATCCTCCGCACCCTCACGCACCGCCGTGACCGTTTTCATCACGCTCTCCTTGGCACGCAGTGCGGCAGCAGTGGTGTGGGCGTAGACCTTCTTGGCATCCCTGCTGCCCAGCAGCTTGATCCCTGCCGTGCCGAACAGCACACCCGCAGCAAATAAACCGATTTTTTTCATAATGATTGTCCTCCTATTATATATGTCAAACCGATGGCCGCGATGGCGGCATCGGAATGATCTTAGTGTTTCTTCTTCCCAAAGCTACTCTCAAAACAACGGTGTAATCAACGCCCATATGTCCCAAGGCATCCCGGTGTATTTCATTACCTGCCGCCGAATTTGATCCTCACGATCTGCATTTTCATCACTCCGTCGCCGACTCTGGCGAGAAAACGGAAAAAACCGCTGACGGATGGATCGTGGAGATCGTTGTAGCCCAGCATATAGCCGCGGCTCGTGACCTGCAAGCGGCTGTCCCACAGGGAAAGCTCACTTTTTGCGTCTGAAACCGCGAAATACGCGCCCACATCCTTGATTTTCGCGCTCTTGAGCCATGTCTTGGCAATTATTTTCACCGCCGTCCGGTTCGCCGCATCAAATACCAGCACGCCACTGGGGAAAGCGTCCGCCATTTTTTGCACCAATGCTTTGACCTGTTCCGTCAGAAAGTAGTAGAACACGCCGGAGGCAAAGAACACCGCGCCGCCGGAGGCATCGATCTTTGCGAACCATTCGGTATCATTTAAGTTGCAAGGGATGTTTTCCTCCCGCTCTCCGGCGGGCAGCAGTTCATTGCGCACGGCGATCACATCCGGGAGATCCAGATTATAAATCTTGCAACTGCCGTTGTCGCAGCTTCTCCCTGTGCTGTCCAGTCCGCAACCCAGATTGACCACCGCCGCGTTGGGGTGAGATTTCAGATAATCCCGTACCTCCCATGCCAGATCGTTCTGCCGCATAGCGACCTCCAGCGAGCCGAAGCGCTGCATCAGACTGCGGGCGTTCTTATCAGCATCCGAAAAGTCATAGTCGATCTCGTTAATCAGCCGCACCGCCGTTTCATCTTGGTAGAGATTCGGATACAGCTCTGAGCAGACCTTCCGCGCATACAACGGAATGATCAGCGTCTCCTGTACGGTGTTTTTCTCGATTTTATATTTCATATAGGTATCTCCTTCAGTGAATAAATACCGACACAATCGCCGCCAGTGCTGCCGAAATGACCGCCATACCAATTGTGCCGAACAGCCACTTTTTGCCCTTATCCTTGGCTGTAATGTAGGGTTTCAGGTCTTCCGTTCCCGGAATTTCCCATGCGTTCGTATGTCCTACCCAATAGCCGTCAACCCAAAATCGGTCTATGAGATTCATAACGGACAGTATGACCAGCAGCTGCCAAAAGCCCTGAACGAAGCCCTTTGCGCCGTTGAGCGCATAGACGCAGACCAGCACATAGGCGATGTATCCGGGGACGCAGACAGCTTTGAAAATCAAAGCATTTCGCTTGATTTTCGCGTGTGTTGTAAGTCCCAGCGTTATACACCTGTTCTGAACTTCCGGGCTGTAAAGATGCACCATCCCCACCGCGCCCTTGCGGATACCGATGGCGCAAACCAAAATGAGCAGAACGCCAAGTCCTATGCCTTCCAAAATCACCTGTAAAAGCATTACCGATTCCTCCTGAAGCCCGCATCGTCTCTGTATTCGGGATGTTCCTTTAAGTATGGGTCTTTATCTCCGCAGATGGTATAATCACATCGGCAGCCGTCCACGCAGGTGGTCGTCCGCACCAGCCTTGCGTGGAGCAGCTCCATAGACGCAAAGGCCACATTACACAGGGCGGGCATAATATCCGTAAGACCGTGCTTGATAGCAAACTCCGCTGCCGGGCACGCCGTAAATTCATAATAAATAGGCTTGTCGGTTTCATAAGGCGCAACCGACATCTCGTAATCGTGCCATTTGTCGCAGCCGCTTTTCGCCCGCACAAACGCTCTGTGCATCAGCTTCTTCCAGAACGGCTTGTTGCAGTTCACAAACCGCAGCCTGCGGAAGATAGGCAGGATCAGGTTTTCCTCCATCTCCTCGATCTCGCGGAAGGATGTGACAGCTTTGCAGGCTACATAGTAGCTCATAATGGCGATGCAGTCGTAGGTGCCGCCTACGCCGTTGTGGAAGTTCTTTTTGCCGCCCAAGTCGGTGCGCCAGTCGGAGAGGAAGTCCGCATACTGCCGCTGTACCTGCTCCCAAACCGTCTCCCGCTCCTCTTCCGGGTAGTGCAGGGCGATTTTCGCCAGGATTTCTTTCTTGCAAGGCTTTGAATACAGCACATGGCTTTTGCGGTCGAATAGGAGCTTCTTGTCTTTCATCTGTTTGTTTTCATCCTTGCTTTCTGTTTTGCGTACGAAATCGTCTCTGGTTTAGTCCGCTTTCCGGCAGACAAACCTCGCCATGCTTTTCAGGTTTCCCATGTCCACATCCGTATACATTCCATCCAGCCGTGCTTTCAGGCTGGAAGCCGTCTCATAGGGCGGTGTGAAAAAACCCGCTTTTTCATAAACGTGCCGGACAAACCAATCCGTCCGCCTATGCTCGCCCTTCACATAAAAGCAGCCGCAGAATGTCCCGCCGGGTCTCAAGACCCGGAAAATCTCCCGATAAGCGGCCTCCTTGTCCGGAAAAGCATGAAAGCCGTTCAGCGACAAAACGATGTCAAAGGTGTCGTCTGCATAGGGAAGCGCACCCACATCGCCCTGCCGGAAGGTTACATTTTTCAGGTGCAGACGGTCAGCCTTTTCCCATGCCTGCCCCATCATATCCGCCGAGTAATCGAGGCAAGTGATGTCCGCTTCGGGCATCGTCTTATAAACCGGCATGGTCAGAATCCCTGTTCCCACCGGCACTTCCAGCAGCTTGCCGGAGAAATGCTCCGGAATCCCGGACAGTGCCTTTTCCAGATAATCGTCGTTTTCCGCCTTGTTCATTGCCCACACCAAACGGCACACCGCTTTTCCGCTCAGGGTGGAGCAGGTGATCATGCCGTCATAAAAGCTGCTTTCGCCTGTCAGTCGGTATGCGCTGCGAATGGCCTCTTTTCGTTCCATGGTTTTCTCTCCGTGTTTCAATCAACACACGACCGTTTCCGGTCTCATTTCTTCAAAAAATCTACAATCTTTACGAAGTCCTCCTTTGCCTCCTTGAAGATCGGCAGCATACAGTAGCAATGCACCATCTTCGGGCGGGCGGACACCGTATAGGGGACATTTGCACGTTTGCAGGCTTCCTCAAAGTCCGGCAAAGCACCGTAGAGCACCTCGTCGGCAGAATAGAAGAAGTGGATATCGCCCACGCCGGTAAAATCTCCCCGGGAGCCGGAGAGCATATAGTCCGGCACATTCTCGCAGCCATGCCGCATGATTTTTTCCACTGTCACCATAAAGGCATAGTCGATGGAAACGTCCCGTTTATTGAGCGCCTGCATCCGCGCCTTTTCCGCGTCGTTCCACGGCACCTCGCCGGGGGATACGGCGACGATGTGCCTTGGCTGCGGCAGCGGCTCGGGCTGCGCGTTGTTGTGCGCCGCGATCCCCAAAGCCAGCGCACCGCCGGAGGAAAAACCACAGGTGCTGACATTTCCGCCGCCGTACAGTGTAATCATTTTTCGATAGCATTCGTACACCATCGCGTAGGTCTCGGTAATACAATGCTCCATGCAGAGCGGGTAAAACGGAAACCACACATCACAGCCTGTTTCGCGGCAGAGCTTGCGCATCACAGGCAGGTCGCCCTTATCGGGGCCGATCACCATGCCGCCGCCAAAGAAATAGAGAATCGCGCGCTCGGACGGCTTCGGATGCTCTCGCACAATCAGGCAGGGAAAGCCGTTTACCGCGATCGTTTCATAATATGCCTTGCGGTCGGTGGGCGTAAAAACGCCACGATGCCGGTTCTGCTTTTCAATTTCCTTTCGCAGTGCATCCTCCGGCAAGGCAAACGCCTTTTTCGCGCCGGAGAGCTTGTATACGCTGCGTAAGATAGATGCAAAGATACTCATGATTTAGCCCCCTCATTTCCGCGCCGTAATGCAGAGCCAACCTTTCTTTTTGTGTATCCGCACCTCGTGAAAGCCCGCCTGCTCCAGATACGTCTTCAGCTCGGCGTCCTTGTAGATGGTCATGCCGCCGATGATCTCCGTCCACTTCTCGTCCTTGTCCGTGTCGCCGCTGCTCTCATTGCAAATGAGAAATGTCCCGCCGACCTTCAGCACCCGATAGACCTCCCGGAAACACCGGGGCAGGTCAGGCCAGAAATAGACGGTTTCAAAGGCCGTTACCGCATCGAACCAGTTGCTTGCAAAGATCATATCCGCCACGCTGCCTTGCAGAACGGCGCAGCGCCCCTCCGCGATGGCGGCATCGTTGACCTTTTTGGATTTCTCCACGCTGACGGGGGAATAGTCAATGCCCTTCACGATACCCTGCGGGCACTTTTTCAGAAGTCTCTTGATGTTCGCACCGCCGCCGCAGCCGCAGTCCAGCACCTTGGCGTCCGGCGCGGCATTCAGAAATTGTAGTCCCCACTGCGCCACAGGGCTGTGCCCCAGGTTCATCATGGCGACCATGATTTTCCCGCCAAGCCCCACAGGCTTTCTGGTGTTCTCAAAAAATGACATCTTATCACACCTCCGATTTCACACATTCCGCATAGGTCAGCGGGAAGGATGCCTTCAGAACAGCGCTTTTCCGCACCGTCCAGCCGTTCTGCCGCAGGAAGCACAGGTATTCCGCGCTCGTCCATCTGCTGTGGAGAGGGAAGCCTGCCAGCTTCATGAAAAATGCCCTGACCTTGCCGGAAAAGGAATTTCCCGCGTGGGTGAAGGTCGGCGCGATGAGCACGCCGTCATCCTTCAGCACCCGCCTGATCTCGGCAAGAGCCTTTTCCGGCTGCGGCACGATATGCAGCGCGTTGGACACGATCACCACATCAAAGGACTGGTTCGCATAGGGCAGATGGAACATATCCTGCGCGGAAAAATGAAGCTTCGCCGAGTGATTGTCCCGTTTCGCTTCTGCGATCATTTCCGCGGAGGCGTCCGTCGCCTCAACAAGAGCCGCCGCGTTCACGATGTGCTTGGCGATCAGCCCCGTGCCGGTGGCAAGCTCCAGCACCGTCTTGTGCCGCACGACTGGCCGGATCATCTCATACATCATTTCGTATGCCGCTCCGTCTTTTCGCATGAAGCGGTCGTAACGTCCGGCATTTCTGTCCCAGAAGTCCTTGTGTTCCTGCATCGCTATCACTCCCCAGTCGTTAGATGTATCTACCCTATGCGCACACATCTTTCGGTTAGATGCAGCTAACTATCGTGTCTTGGAAAAGCCGCATTTCTGCGGCCTTCCGCTTATTCAAATAGCTCCCTGCAAGCGCCGTACACCAGCGTTTCCAGCACCTGCGGGTACAATTCTCCGATTTGCTCCTTGTGTGAGACGGTCAAGATCAGTCCCCGTACTGTCGCGGCGGCAAGTGAAGCCCCCCGTTTAGGAACAAGGTCATATTTTTCCAGAAGCTGACGAATGTGCGCCTCGTCGTCGTGATAATGGACATTTTTGATGTCATCCGGCAATCTCTGTAAAAGCAACTTGGCGTCATGTTCAATGAAAACCATGTCGCCAGTATCAGACAGCCTCCGACAGACGGCCAGAACCGCCTTTGCCGCACGCTCCGACGGCGGCAAGCCGTTTGCTTCGCTCAGTGCATGGTCAGCCACTCCGTAAAGCTCGGAGTGAATGTTCTCCAAAACCGCGAAGAAAAGCATTTCCTTGGATTCGTAGAATTTATAGAACGAGCCCTTCGCAATGCCGACCGCCTTCGTCAGCTGATCCACGGAGGTTTTCTTCATCCCCAGTGTGACGGCGCAATGTCTCGTTTCCTTCAGCAACGCCTTGCGGAGCTGCTCGGTCTCGTAATCGGTAAAAGCCAAGCTCACGCCTCCTTAAATATGACCGATTCGGTTCTTTCGGTCATATTATACCGCGCTTCTTTCTGTTTTGCAAGAGGTGCGGAAAAAAATCACTAATCAAAAGGAGTGCAGTGTTGCAGAAAGAGACGACGGAATTCCGGTAATCGTTGTCGCCGCTGTAAAAGAAACTATATGGGATTTTCAGACTTTGCGGCGGGGACTGTCTGCTGAAAGCAGATTGTTCCCGCTGCAAAGTACGCAGGGATAGCCGCACAGCGGCGCAAGGGGTGCAGCCCCTTGTACGGAAGGAAGTGACACAAAACAGCCCGGACATTCAGGTGTCCGGGCTGTCTGCCTCGCAGAGCGCACATACAGGGCTTGCCCCTGTATAGAAGTGCGCCCTTTGTTCCAAAGGGATTATTTTACGTCAATCGCTCCGTTTATTTGTTCTCACTTAATCATTTCAACGCCTTCATTTGTTGGGTAGAATTGAAGCGCATCTTGGACTGTCATAAACGCTCCGGCATCATTCCAGCTATTTGTCATTCGTTTTTCCATTGCTGTCATTGCAGGATATCCGGCTCTCACCAGATACCCGTTATTTCGTTTCCAATCCTGCCTGACAGATGCTCATTTCGTAATTTCGGTCTAAACCTGTTTTACGAACACCCGTCTAAAGGCGTCCTTTCCTTTTATACACTTTCACATTTCCTGGGCCTGTAATTGGAGACGATCGGCGATCATGGCAATGAATTCGGAGTTTGTGGGCTTGCCCTTCGCGGAATTCACCGTATAGCCAAAGTATTTCTGCAGCGTTTCCAGGTCGCCGCGGTCCCACGCTACCTCGATCGCGTGGCGAATGGCGCGCTCCACCCGGCTGGGCGTCGTCCCGAACCGCTTTGCGATCTCCGGATACAGCACCTTCGTCACCGCGTTGATGACCTCCATGTTCCGCACCGTCAGGATAATACCCTCCCGCAGGTACTGGTAGCCCTTGATGTGCGCCGGCACACCGATCTCGTGGATGATGGCCGTGACCATCATCTCCAACTGCTGCAGCGGCAGGTCGCAGCGCGGGCCTGCCGCGTGGCGGATATGCTCCAGCACTGAGGTGTCGTCCGCCGGCTTGGGCAGGAATACATAGGCGCCGGCATCCCGGATGTCCCGGGCCGCCTCGGCGGTGCGGAATTCCGTCACCACAATGCACCGCGTCTCGGACTTGCCCTTCAACCGCCGCAGGATGCCTGTGCCGTCTAGCCCGGGCAGTACCGTGTCCAGCACCAGCACGGTGGGGTGCTGTGCCTCCACCATCGCCAACGCCTCACGGCCGTCGGCAGTGTCGCCGATCAGACAGATATCCCCCTGCTTCTTCAAGAAATCGCACAGCTCTGTCCGATACGCCTGGTCCGCATCCGCAACGCATACAGTGATCTTGTTCTCCATATTCACTTTCCCCTTTAACATAATTTTAACGGCACGCAATTCCCCATATACACACCACGAACCGCTTTGACGCTATCAAAAATACCACAAACAGACAGCAAATGCAAGAGCAATTTGTCGAAAACCAACATTTTCGTTCGACACCCAGCGACCGCATTCGACAAAAAGTGGTGCTCACGAGATGAAATGTTCCGCTTTACCGATATTCCGCCTCTATAATTGCGCATATATCGGCAGTTGTGCCCGCTAATCGGCATTTCATGTGCAATGTATCGAGTTGCCGTTTCTCCACAGGTCTACGGCTGCCCCAAGGAGATGCAGGGGGTGCCGGTCAGACCGGCGCAAAAGGCAAAACAACTCCGCGCGGAAATGGTTGTGTTGGCGGGAAAATCGGCGTATAATAAATTGAAAACGATCACAAAACGGAGGCTCACCTATGAAACTGATGGTTCTCGACGGCAACAGTATCGTCAACCGCGCCTATTACGGCGTCGGAAAGGCGCGCCTGCTGACCACACGGCAGGGGCTGCACACAAACGCCATTTACGGCTTTGTTACCATGCTGCAGAAGCTGCTGGACCAGGAGAAGCCGGACGCCGTGTGCGCTGCCTTTGACCGGCGGGAGCCAACATTCCGGCACAAGGCCGACGCGGCCTATAAGGCCAACCGAAAGGGTATGCCCGAGGAACTGGCCGAACAGATGCTGCCGCTGAAGCAGGTGCTCGATGCCATGTCCGTGCCCTGTTATGAGCTGTCCGGTTACGAGGCCGATGACCTGATTGGTACCATCAGCCGCAAGTGCGAGGCCGCCGGATGGGACTGCACCATCGCCACCGGCGACCGCGACAGCTTGCAGCTGATCACCGCCCACACCCATGTGCGTCTGTTGACCGGCGGCAAGGGACCGGACGGCGACCGCTGCATGACCGAATCCACTTTCCGGGCGGAGTACGGCTTTGACCCCATCCACATGATCGACCTGAAGGCTCTGGCCGGCGACAGCAGTGACAATATTCCCGGTGTGCCCGGCATTGGTGAAAAGACCGCCATGGCGCTGGTACAGCAATATGGCTCCATTGACGCCGTGTACGCGAACATCGACAGTGTGCCCCTGAAGCCCGTATTTTTATGTAAACTCAAGGAAGGCGAGGCCTCTGCCCGCCACAGCTACTGGCTGGCCACCATTGACACAAATGCGCCGCTGGATTTTGATCCGGAGGACAACCTGCGCCAGCCCTTCAAGCCGGAGCTGTATGACCTGTTTTTGAAGCTGGAATTCCAGAAGCTCATCGATAAATACCAGCTCTCCCCGGCCTGCGTGGCAGAGGAGCTGCCCACATATACCGCGGAAGCGGAAATACTGGAGACGGCCGAGCGTGCCGAGGCGTGCCTGGCCCTGTGGCGCGAGGCGGCATACGTGACCGTATACGGTACACCGGATCTGGCGGCGCTGGCGGTGGAATGCGAGACCGGGGCAGACAGCTCTCTGATGGTTGAAATTTATGTCAACCGATATGCCGGTGATTGGCGGGCGCTGCTGTCCGCCCTGTTTGCGCCGGATATCCGGAAGGTTGGCCACAATGTCAAGGACATGATGCGCGCCCTGCTGGCCCAGGGACTGCCCGCCGATGGTTTCATCTTCGACACGGCGCTGGCCGCCTATCTGGTAGACGCCACCGCCGGCAGCTACGATCTGCAGCGGCTGTTTGTCACCTACTATAACGAGCAGTTGCCCCAGCCCGACCATCTGACGGCGGATGCCTTCAATCCCCTGGCTGGGGAGAACATCGCCGCCCAGACGGCGCTTATCAGCTACACCGCCGCCGTGTCCGCCCTGCACGGGACGCTCGCGCCCAAGCTGCGGGAGCTGGAGATGGAGGAATTGTACTATAGTGTGGAGTTGCCTCTGTGCCGGGTGCTGGCGGATATGGAGACAGCTGGTTTCCTGGTGGACCGGGACGCCCTGGCGGATTTCGGCGCAGCTCTGCAGAAGACCACGGACCGCGTGGAGCAGGCCATCTATGACGCCGCCGGAGAGACTTTCAATATCAACTCCCCCAAGCAGCTGGGGTATATCCTGTTCGAGAAATTGCAGCTGCCCCACGGCAAAAAGACGAAGACCGGCTGGTCCACCAACGCCGATGTGCTGGAAAAGCTGCGTCACGCCTATCCCATCGTGGACGACGTACTGTGCTTCCGCCAGTACACCAAGCTGAAGAGTACCTATGTGGACGGGCTGATGAAGGTCATCGATATGGACGGCCGGATACGCACCAGCTTCCAAATGACCGTCACCGCCACCGGGCGGCTCAGCTCCACGGAGCCAAATTTGCAGAATATCCCCACACGCACCGAGCTGGGCAGCCAGCTGCGGCGGATGTTCACGGCGGCGGAGGGCTGTGTGCTGGTGGATGCGGACTACTCCCAGATCGAGCTGCGCCTACTGGCGCATATGTCCGGAGATAAGGTCATGCAGGCGTCATTCCTGTCCGGTGCGGACTTCCACACTGCCACCGCCGCCAAGGTCTTCCACGTGCCGGAGGAGGATGTGACGCCGGAGCTGCGCCGCCGGGCCAAGGCGGTGAATTTCGGCATTGTGTACGGCATTTCCGCCTTTGCACTGGCCCAGGACATCGGCGTCACCGTGGCAGAGGCCAAGGCGTACATGGACCGCTATTTCGAGACGTACAGCACCCTGCGGCAGTATATGACTGACGTGGTGGCACAGGCGGAGCAGGACGGCTACGTGCAGACCATGATGCACCGCCGCCGCCCCCTGCCGGAGCTGAAGAGCAGCAATTTCAACCTGCGGGAATTCGGCAAGCGGGTGGCGCTGAATATGCCGGTGCAGGGTAGCGCCGCCGATATCATGAAGCTGGCGATGGTGCGTGTGCATGACCGGCTGAAGCGGGAGGGCCTGCGTGCCCGGCTGCTGATGCAGGTCCACGACGAGCTGATCGCCGAGTGCCCGGCGGAGGAGCAGGCGCAGGTGAAGCGCATCCTCACGGAGGAGATGGAACACGCCGCAGCGCTGTCCGTTCCCCTGACGGTGGACACCCACTGCGGAAAAAACTGGCTGGAGGCGAAGGGATAAAGCTATGAAACACATCAAGATCGTACCCATGGCGGCGGAGCATTTGAACGACGTGGCGGCGCTGGAGTTGGCCTGCTTCTCCCGCCCTTGGTCCCGGCAGATGTTGGCCGAGGAGCTGGACAACCAGTGCGCGGCCTTTTTGGTGGCGTTGGAGCCGGAGACGGAGAAAGTTATCGGCTACGCGGGATTGCTGGTAGCCGCCGACGAGGGCTATATCACCAATGTAGCGGTGGACCCCTCCCGTCGCCGGCAGGGCGTGGCGGCCCAGCTTTTGCAGGTATTCGACAACTTTGCCCGCGGCAATCAGTTGGCGTTCCTGACGCTGGAGGTGCGGCCCTCCAACACCGCGGCTATCGCGCTGTATCAGGGCTTCGGCTTCCGCGAGGTGGGCCGCCGCCGCAATTATTACGACCTACCCAAGGAGGATGCCCTGATCCTGACGAAATACTACACGGAGGAGGCGGCGCAATGAACATATTAGCTTTCGAGTCCTCCTGCGACGAGACGGCGGTAGCCGTGGTCCGGGACGGGCGGACGCTGCTGTCCGACGCCATATTGTCCCAGGCGGATATGCACGCCCTCTATGGCGGCGTGGTGCCGGAGATCGCCTCCCGCAAGCACGTACAGGCCATCGCTGCTCTGACGGACAAGGCGTTGGCCGACGCCGGACTGGCCAAAAAGGACATCGATGCCGTGGCCGTCACCTACGCACCGGGGCTCATCGGCGCGGTGCTGGTGGGCGTCAGCTTTGCCAAATCCGCCGCCTACGCGCTGGGTGTGCCCCTGATTCCGGTGCACCATGTGCGGGGGCACATCGCCGCCAACTATCTGGCCTTTCCGGAGCTGGAGCCGCCCTTCGTGGCGCTGGCCATCTCCGGCGGCAATACGCTGATCGTGGATGTGGCGGACTACACCGATATGACCGTGCTGGGGGCCACCCGCGACGACGCCGCCGGTGAGTGCTTCGACAAGGCGGCGCGGGTGCTGGGGCTCCCCTACCCCGGCGGCAGACCTATGGACCAGCTGGCGCAGCAGTCCGCAGGCGGCGTGTACGACCTGCCCAGCGCCCATGTGGCCGGGGCAGAGTTGGACATGAGTTTTTCCGGCCTGAAGACCGCTGTGGTGAATCTGGCGCACAACGCCCAGCAGAAGGGCGATCCGCTGGACGCCCCGGCACTTGCCCGGGACTTTGCCCGCGCCGTGTCCGGGGAACTGGTGCCCCGCGCCATGCGCGCCCTGGAGCTTACCGGACGCAGGACCCTGGTGGCCGCCGGCGGCGTGGCCGCCAACTCCGTTATCCGCGCCGACCTGCATGCCGCCTGCGGCAAGGCGGGCGTCAGGCTGTTTCTCCCCCCGCTGAAGTGGTGCGGCGACAACGGGGCCATGATCGGTGCCCAGGGCTACTATGAGTATCAGGCGGGCCGCACCGCCGGGCTCGACCTCAACGCCTACGCCACCATGGACCTGGGCGCACCCCTACTGTGACCAAGCACCCCCGTTTTCGGGGGTGCTTTTTGTCAACCAACCGCCGGCGGCGGTGTTATGGAAATCATCACGCCTATATCCTTCGTTCTTCTCCATGATATGACATTGATATGACATTATGTTAAGCTAACGGCGTGTGTTTCGCGGGTGAAAGAGGTGTTTTTCGGTACTTACATTTTCTTCCATAACAAGAAAATTCAGCGTATTTAAAAGGATTTTCGCAGTGTGGAAAAAGTGGTGGAAAATGTGGATAACTCATTGTAAAAATTATGTCATGTAGAATTATGTCAAATTAACGTAAAGGCCTCCGGGTTGCTGCCGGCGTGCTGTTTTGTGTGAAAAGTATACCGGAACGGGAAAATATGCAGGGGATTTCCCGTAAGTGCTCGCCGCCGCGCAGCGCACCGCCGGCGGCGTTTTCCTTACTTTTCCGGAAGATCTGCGGCCGTTGTCAGCAATCGATTACATTATGTATTGTCATTCCCGGTACGTACCCACTTTGGAAGTAGGCGGAGCAGAAAAAGGCTCTCTTCGCCGGAAAAGCGGTTGACGGCGCCGGCGAAGTATGCTATACTACCATCTGCGTTGATGCTTGTGTGGCTCAGCTGGCAGAGCAGCTCACTCGTAATGAGCAGGTCGCCGGTTCGAATCCGGCCACAAGCTCCAAAACCCTTGGAATCGCAATGATTTCAAGGGTTTTTTCTTGTTTTCATCAAAATTTTAGACCTCCTGCGTTCCCCACCTAAACTCAGGGACGCAGGAGGTCTAACGATGAACCGCAAAATAAAACGCATACCGCAAACAACGCTGTCCATGAAAAGGGCATTTGACGAATTTGTGGTCGCTCAGACCGCAAAAGGTCTTACCGAACCGACCATCAAAAACTACCATGCACATTTCCACTCCATCAGCAGGCACATTGATATAGAGAAGTCGTTTTCCGACCTGACGCAAACCGACATTGACGGTATGATCGTTTCAATGAGAAAAAGCGGGTTGGCAACAAATTGGACCGTGTTGCATCGATCTACTTGCACAGCTTGTCCCTCGGTATCACGGTGCGGCTGCCGATCTTCAGCACAGGGTGGCCTTTGGTGTATTGCACACAGTTCCAGTTATGCTCCAAGGCTAATGTGATAAAAGACAAGGCGTTGGCTTTCGCATGTCATTCCAGTCTTCGTGTGTCCTTCAGGTCACCTATGAGTCCTTCCGCTTCCTCTGCAAGATCCGCCAGAGTGTAGTCCGGCTGATTCCCAGTTTTTCAGCGACTTTTGTTTGATTCTGCTTGCTCTGCGCAAGCTGTCGGCAGACCACGTCGTAAATAATATCATCCAGCGGCTGGTCGATATTGATGCTCTCTGCTGGAGATGCAGAAAATGTTCCTGCGCCCTCCTGCCGCAGCAGATTCCGCACCATATCCGCCGTTATATACGGTCCTGCAGTCTGTAGGATAAGTTCTTTTACGATGCGCCTGAACTGATTCAGATTCCCTGGCCAGGAGTAACCCATCAGTACATCCAACGCTTCCGGCAAAAAACCGATAACCTGCTTAGTCAGCTGTGTATTGAATTCGCTGGTATACAGGGTCGCTAATGCCGGGATCTCGTGAATGCGGTCCCGCAGCGGAGGAAGGCGCAGATAGACGAACTCATCCTGGGTGGCATATCGGCAGATAGGAATATCATCCGCTGTTTTTCCGTCCGTTACGACAGAAAAAAGATATTTATTTCCGGAATTCGTGCGTATATGCCGCAGGAGTGCGCTGCATTGGCTTTCGCTCAAACACTCGGCGTTCTGGAAGAAGATGGTCATCCGCTGGGAAAACAGGACAGAATTTGGCTGGTTGGTGAAGGACTGCCAGAATTTTGGTGTGGCCCTGGCGCAGTTTACCACATAAAGCGGCCATTCCTTATAGGGACTGTTGCTGTATAGAGCGTTGGCGACTTTGTTTTTCGACGTACCACTCTCTCCGATAATGAGGATGGGGATGTTGACAAGAGCGTATTGCTCAATTTCGCTGCGCAGAAAGGAGTTTGCATAGTTGGTAAAGTAATGTGGGGAAATATCATTCGCGGTATAGACGGTAAGGATCTGCGATTCGCCGCCATCTGTTTGCAGCGGCTGCGCCGTAAACAGATAGTATTTTTCATTGTGGATATAGCTGTATTCATAGGAGATCGCATACTGTTCGCCTCCTATTTTTCGGGAGAAGTCTCGATTTTCCAAGGCAGATACCGTTGTGATGAAGTTTTTGAAAAACTGCCGCAGCTTATGCTTTTCTTTTAAAGCAGCGTTTTCCCAGCAAAAATTGCCTTTGCTGTCGAGAATCGCATAGTATGTATTTCCGCCCTGCGTGATTTTTCGGAGCAGTCCCTCTTTGGCACCCTGCACAGACAACAGCTCATAGATGTAAAGTGCCTCATTCAGCGTAGACTCCAGGCTTTCGATGCCCGAGGTGATCAGCACAGCATCCAGCGAGCAGCGCTGGGCGTATGCGGTGGTAACTGCATCGCCGATGATCAATGAAAAGCCCTGCGCATTCAAGGACTGTATCAAACCGTGCAGGTGCTGTGCGGAGTCTAACGTATACACCGGAATGTCAGATTGCAACACGCCGCAAATCAGCCGCGCCATCTTGCTGATGCTGGGATACGCAACAATGGCAGACTTGCCCGGATAATTTTCCACCAGGCGGATCGTACTGAGCACATCATAGCTGGACAGAGAAATATCAATGACCGGAATACTTGTCACAGTGCGGATGATCTCGGCTGTGCCACCTCGTGAGATGATAATATCGTAATCCTCCGAAGGGATCGTCTGCACCAGCTTGGCGCCCTCCTCCAAGTCACCGACCAAAGCTGTCAGCTGAATCTCGGGGCGGTCTGCACACAGATTGACAATCAGATTCCGCATACTTTCATAGGGAGCGATGGCAAGTATTCGACACATAGGCGCCTCCAATTGTTCCGTTTTGAAACATCAAAAGTTTGGCTTTGCAGATTATTTACATTTCGTTTCACATATAAACGCGCGGTAGGGGAAATCGCCTTGTAAAACGCAACAATACATGCAATCATAATTATAACTTCGGAACAACGAATGTCAAATTAAAAGTAGGAGCATCGTTATGTCAAAAGCAATATGCAGCGTAAAGACCCCTGGATGCACATATCTGGGAATAAATGCCACAGAAAAAATCAGTGGTATTTTAGAAAAAGAAAATGCCAAAAAAGTCATTGTTTTGACAGACCGCGGCGTTTATGATACAGGCTTATGCACCCGCGTACTGGAGCAGTTGAACGGTGCTGCGTATCACCTGTACACGGATATTAAGCGGGAGCCCAGCTATCTGGATGTTGAGGACGTAGTCCAGACCATTGAAGACCTGCAATGTGACATGATCGTCGCCGTCGGCGGTGGCAGCGTAATGGACACAGCAAAGCTCTGCTCCGTATTGAAAAATGCTCCGTATTCCATAAAGGACCTTCTGCGTGATCCCGCGTTGGCCCATAAGCAGATCAAAACAGTGTTTCTGCCGACCACCTGCGGGACCGGCTCGGAGGCCACCTGCAACGCGATCGTTGCCATTCCAGAGGAAAGCGTAAAAAAAGGAATCGTCAATGACGAAATGATCCCTGATTATGCTATTCTGGACCCTGAAATGATCCGCCATCTGCCGCCTGCTATCGTAGCTGCTACAGGAGTGGATGCGCTGGCCCATGCTGTGGAGTGCTACACATCTTTGAAGGCCACTCCTCTCAGTGACCTCTATGCAAGGGAAGGCGCGCGCCTGATTTTCCACAACATCGTGAAAGCTTACCGCGATCCGGAGGACATGGATGCCAAGAAAGCCATGCTGCTGGCAGCCTATTATGGCGGGATCGCCATTACCGCCAGCGGGACAACGGCCGTTCACGCGTTGTCCTATCCGCTGGGCGGAAAGTTTCATATTGCCCACGGCATTTCCAATGCCATTCTGTTTAGCCCTGTCATGAAGGTGAACCGCAGTGCCTGTGCACAGGAAATGGCACAGCTCTGTGACACTGTATTTCCTGAACAGCGCACGGGAACCATAGAACAGCGATCACTGTATCTGCTCCATGCTATTGAGCAGGTCATCCGCGACACGGACATCCCGACAAATTTGAAACAGTACGGCGTCAAAGGCAGTGACCTGGACTTTTTAGTGGAGGCCGGTGGCCAGCAGCGGCGTCTCCTGGATAATAACAGAAAAGAATTGACGATAGAGGAGATCCGGAACATATACCTCTCTGTTCTGCCGGAGGATGAAAAATGACAAAACGACCCATTATTGGAGTTACCATGGGCGATCCCTGCGGAAATGGCCCTGAAATCACGATAAAGGCCCTATCCGATCCAGAGCTATATCGGAAGTGCCGCCCCATCGTCATTGGTGATGCCGCCTGCATGCAGTACGCGCTGGAAACGGCAGAACGGATTGGTGTTGTGAAAAAGGGGACGCTCGCGGTGCACCTTGTTCATTCAGTAGACGAAGCACTCTTTACTTTCGGCAGCATCGATGTATATGACTTAGGCATTGTGACCGACATTTCTGACAGAAAGTTCGGAATCGCCTGCCCGCTGGGTGGCGAAGCGGCTTTTCAGTATGTAAAAAAGGTCATTGAGCTGGCCATGGAAGGTCAGGTGGATGCCACCGTCACCAATGCGCTGAGCAAAGAGGCTATCAACATGGCGGGGCATCATTTCAGCGGGCATACGGAGATTTACGCCCATTTTACAGGCACTGAAAAGTACACCATGATGCTGGCCCACGAAAATCTGCGGGTGGTGCACGTTTCCACGCACGTCTCGTTGCGGGAGGCTTGCGACAGGGTGAAGAAAGACCGCGTGCTGGATTGCATCCGCATCGCCAACGATGGGTGCAGATCCTTGGGAATCCAGTCCCCCAAAGTCGCTGTTGCGGGTCTGAATCCCCATTGTGGTGAGGATGGCCTGTTCGGCCGGGAGGAAATAGATGAGATCCAACCGGCGATCAATGCGGCGCTGGCCGAGGGCATCTGCATTCCAGACGGAAAACCCACGCCAGCAGACACGGTGTTCAGTAAGGCGATCGGTGGGTGGTACGATATCGTTGTCTGCATGTACCATGATCAGGGCCACATCCCACTGAAGGTAAAAGGCTTTGTGTATAACAGGGAGGCTGGTAAATGGGATGCGGTGGCCGGTGTGAATGTCACACTGGGCCTTCCGATCATCCGTACCTCGGTGGATCACGGAACAGGCTTTGGCCACGCCGGACAGGGCTACGCAAATGAATTGAGTCTGGTGAATGCCATTGACTATGCGATCCGCTTTGCCGCCTATCGTTCGACGGTAAAACAATGAGAGGACACAGCATGTACATAGTATTGGCTGATGATCTTACCGGTGCGATGGACACCGGGATCCAGTTCCGCAAATATGGGATTCAAACCAGTGTGATCGTAAGTGCGGATGACTGTGAGCTGCGCGGCGATTCTTGTGCAGGGGCAGTCTCCATCAACAACAGCTCAAGAGAGCTGTCCGGCTCAGAAGCGTATGAAAAAACACTGCGGGCGGTCCACAGGCTGTCACTGTCTCCGCAGGATATCCTGTATAAAAAAATCGATTCCATGATGCGTGGGAATCCGGTGCAGGAGATCGATGCAGCGCTGGAAGCATCTGGCTGTAGGAAAGCGATCGTGACACCCAGCTTTCCTCAGGAAGGCCGCATTGTCAGGGAGGGAGTCCTGCATTTGCCGGACGGCTCATCTCAGGATCTACTACAGCGGTGGCACAGGGAATCCCGCTTTCCGGTTCGGCCGATCGCAAAGGAAATGCTTCAGGACACGGCGACGGTAAGAGATATGCTGTTTTCGCCGCAGACGGAGGTGGCCCTCTTCGATGCAGAAGATCAGGAAACGCTCCGGCGCATTGCGGATGTTTGCCGGGATATCCCGGGTATCCTGTACTGCGGCTCTGCTGGGCTTGCACGGGAACTGCCTGTCCCGCAGGATGACGCGCCCAAAAGTGCGCCGTGGAACGGCGTAGGAAAGATCTTCGTTGTAACAGGATCCATGAAAATGGAGACAGCTGCTCAAATCAGGCAGCTCAGTCAGAAAGGCTTTCAGATCGTTCCCCTCCGCGTTGCTGCGCTGAACCGCGCGGAAGACAAGGCTGAGGAGATAAGCAATGCCTGCAGGGCGACCGCTGCGGCGCTGCACGGTGACGGTCCGGGCGTGGTGCTCACCTTCGACTATCTGCTGCACGCAGCATCTAAAGGAGAGGCTGCTGAAAGCGAGACTACACCGGAGCAGCGAAAGGCGGCGCTTCATCTTGCAGGCAGCTTGGGAGCGGTAGTTAGGGCGCAGGATGACCGCCTTTATGATGCTATGATCCTTGTCGGCGGCGACACGGCACTGAGTATATGTCAGGCGCTCAACGTGCATCGTATCTGTTTGTGGGACGAGGTCACGCCCGGAATGCCTGCCGGGATATTTGGTGATGGCAACGCGGCTGGGCTTCCGGTCGTAACGAAGTCCGGCGCGTTTGGCGATTGCAAGGCATTGAGCCGCGCAGTAGAATATATCAAAAAAGAGTAAGATCATAAGGAGGGCAAGAGAGGCTATATGGCAAAAGATCGCTATGTGGGAGTTGTACCTCCCATCGTAACGCCCGTTGACGAATTTGAGCGGGTAGATGAGGCTGCCCTGCGCGGAATCGTAAGACGCTGCAAAGATGTGGGGCTTCATGGTGTGTTCGTTGCAGGCTCCAACGGAGAGTGCATGGCTTTGACACAGGCTGAGCGCAACCGCGCGATCCGCATCGTTCTGGACGAGGCCGGACCGGATTACCCGGTCATGAGCGGTGTGATGGACAGCAGTACCCAGCGGGTCATCGACAATATCAAGGCGCTGGAGGACATGGGTGGTGACGTGGCCGTCGTAACGCCGGTATTCTATGCACGCCACGCGACACAGGACGAGACAGTCCGGCATTTCGAGGAGATCCTGCGCCATACGAAGGTCAAGCTGATGATCTACAATATCCCCATGTTCACTGGACTGAATCTCACGCCGGAGACCATCATCCGCATTGCGGAGTTGGACAGTAGGGTGATCGGCTGCAAGGATACATCCGGTAATTTCCCGGGATTCCAGAAGCTGCTCCGCCATTTCAAGGACTCCGATTTCATCCTGCACCAGGGCTCTACAAACCTTGCCGCAGCCAGCATGCTGCTGGGCGCAGACGGCTTTGTCCCGTCGCTGGCGCCGGTATTCCCGAAGGTCCACCTGAAGGTCTACCAGTTCGGCAAGGCTGGTAACATCGCGGAAACCATGAAGTGGAATGAGTTGCTATCGGATGTCTGCACGCTTTATCCGATGGCAAAAAGTCAGACGTCGTCCACCAAATATGCCATGAGCAAGGTATGCCCCATGAGCTATCGGTCCATTCTTCCCACGGAACCCATCACGCAGAGCGAAATGGCACAGATAGACGCGCTCATGGACAAATACCGGGATGCGATGTAATCGGCCGGCTGCGGGAGTATATGTATGAAAAAATTGATTAAAAATGCAAACGACTTCGTCCTGGCTGTGCTGATGCTGGCACTGAGCCTGTTTCTGCTGCTCTACCCGAACATTACATCCAACATCCCATCTGTCTCGATGGGTGGATACTTTACGCGGCCGGATGTGTATATCCGGATGCTGGCGCTGTTTCTGGCAGCAGCCTCACTTGCGCTGTTGATCCGCTCCCTGAACCTGGGAAGGAAGTCCCAGCAGACATCAGGATTTCATTTTACAATCAACAGCACCGTCATCATGACGGTGGCCGCGTTGCTACTGTACTGTGCTTTGCTGCCTGTGGCAGGTTTCTACATCTGCACCGCTGTGATCCTTCTGTTCCTTAACGGCTTGTATGTGTACAAGGAAAATAACAAGAAGCTGAAGGATTACTCAAAAAAGGAGTTGACGAAGTATGCCGTCATTGACGTGGTCTACACCGGATGCATGGTGGCCGTGCTGTGGCTGGTCTTTGCGAAGCTCCTAGGCGTCCGCCTGCCGTAATCGTACCCTCTCGCAGATGTCTGCGAACAAAATAGTAAAACAAAAATCAGAAGAAAACAGGAGGAAAGTATGAAAAAGTTTTTTGGCCTGCTCCTTGCCGCAGTGATGACGTTCAGTCTGGTTGCCTGCGGAGCCCAGAACGTCCCCAGCGATAACACCTCTGATGATTATCCCAGCGGCCCCATCACTTGTATTGTTCCCTACGCCGCAGGCGGCGGCTCCGATGTCCTTACGCGCACCATCATGAAGTACATCTCCTTGCCCAATAATGTCAACATGGTGGCTGTCAACGTAGAAGGTGCCAGCGGCTATACTGGTTGCCTGCAGGCCGCGAAATCGGATCCGGACGGCTACACTATCCTTGCGCACAACCCCATGGACGTGGTGGGCTTCACGTTGAGCGGCTCCACCACCGAGGAACTCTATGAGGAAATGGAGCTGATCTGCTGCGTGGTGAATGACTACGGTGTGGTCATGACCAACACGACCACCGGCTGGACGAGTCTGGACGAGATGGCTGCCTATGCAAAAGAGCATCCGGGCGAGGTAAAGCTGGGTACCACTGGCGTCAACACGGTGAACTATGCCGATACGCTGCGCCTGATGAAGGCTCTTGGCATTGAGAACGATATTACCGTCGTCCCCTTTGATGGCGGTTCCGCCGCCAATACGGCACTTCTGGGCAACCAGATCCAGCTGTTGACCATGTCCGTTTCCGATACGAAGAGCTACGTGGCTTCCGGCGATTTCTATGGTCTGGTCGTCTTCGGTGAGGATCGCGCCAAGGCGCTGCCCGATACGCCCTGCAGCAAGGAACTGGGTATTGACATCACCACCACCAAGCCCCGCGGCTACTATGCGCCCGCCGGCACCAGCCAGGAGGTGTTGGATCTGCTGGCAGACGCCATCGAGGAAGTGACCAAGACCGAGGAATTTGCAACACTGGTCGAGGGCTACGGTTGGGAGATCAACTTTGTCCGCGGCAGTGAGATGCAGCCCAAGATCGAGGCCTGGGCCGAAGAGCTGGCTCCGGTGTTCCAGGAGATCCTGAACGCGAACTGATCGGCACTACACATTCCTGTCTGCGGAGAGCCGTTGTTATGACGGCTCTCCGCACTGGACTATGATCATGCAAAGAGGAGTACGCATATGGAAGTAATTACAGCAGGGATCGGTGCAATGCTCTCTGATCCCATGTGCTTTGTGGTACTGCTGTTCGGCGTGTTGATGGGGATCATCTTCGGATGTATCCCCGGTCTTACGGCAACACTAGGCGTGGCGCTTATGATCCCCATCACCTACACAATGACCGCGCATCAAGGCCTGACACTTCTAATTGCCATCTACGTAGGCGGCATCAGCGGCGGCCTGATCACAGCAACGCTGATCAACATACCCGGCACACCGTCCTCGATCTTCACCTGCTACGACGGATACCCCATGACAAAAGCGGGAAAGCCTGGCGAGGCACTGACGATTGGCGTGTTTGCCAGTCTCATTGGCGGTACCGCCTCTGCGCTGGCACTGATCCTGATCGCACCGCAGTTGGCTAAGGTCGTGCTGGCGTTCGGCAGTTGGGAGTACTTCGCAGTCTGCATTCTTGGTTTGGCCGTCGTGATCACCATGTCTTGTGAGGACGTGGTCAAAGGCCTGATCGGCGCACTGCTGGGACTTCTGTTGGGATGTGTCGGCATTGACGCTGTTTCCGGCGTGAGCCGGCTCGACTTTGGCAACTGGCAGCTGCAGGGCGGCATCCAGTCCACAGCGCTGATGATGGGTCTGTTCGCGATCCGCGAGATCCTGCATCAATCTGTGGATCTGAAAGAGCCGAGAATGCACATCAGTATGCAGAAGACCAGCTTTCTGCCGCACCTGAAGGAAATGAAGGGTTGTGCAAAGCCCATCGCACTGGGCTGCCTCATCGGCACCGGCATAGGCATCCTGCCCGGCATCGGCCAGAATGCTGCGACGATGATCACCTACAATCAGTCAAAATCGGTGTCCAAGCACCCAGAGCGCTTTGGACACGGCTCTCCCGAGGGCATCTGCGCATCTGAAACCAGCAACAACGCCGTCAATGGCGGCGCATTAATCCCGCTGGTAACGATGGGCATTCCCGGCGATCTGACGACCTCCGCCCTGCTGGGTGGCCTGACGATACATGGGCTTCAGGCCGGCCCGCTGCTGTTTACGCAGAATCCTGACATCATAGGTACGATCATGGTCGCCTACGCATTGGCAAATTTTGTCATGTATATCATGGAGCTTGGCCTCCTGAAGCTGTTTATCCGCGCCATCGATGTGAAATTCTCCTTCCTGTTCCCGGCGATCTTGATGTTCTGTGTCATGGGCGTACTTGCCCTAAATAATCGGATGTTTGATGTCTGGATGATGATGCTCTTTGGTGTCGTTGCCTATGTGTTGGAGCAACTGGGCGTGGACATGACGCCCATCATCCTCGGCTTTATTCTCGGCCCCATGATTGAGAAGTACTTCCGCTCTGCGATGATCGCATCCTCTGGAATGTTCCTGGATGTATTTACACGCCCGATCTCCTGCGTTTTCATGATCGTTGCAGTGACATTTTTGCTGCTGCCTCTGTTCAAGATGCTTCGATGCAGGCAAAAGGCGCGCAAAGGCTGATGATTTACAGGAGGCTGCTATGGTCAACTGCCGTTATACGGTCACGGCGGATATCTACGAAGACCTCATCGAATTGCAGATACGGTTGAAAAACCGCACACCGTCTCAGCAGTTAAAGTTCTGGGGGCTCAATGTAGGGTTCCTGATAGCTGCCATTCTTTTCCTGCTGCTGGAACGGGACTATTCTATTGTGCTACGCATCCTGCTCTTCGCTGCCGCTGCAGCAGCAGCGGGTCGCGGGGCCTTTCGGATGTTTTTCACGCGGTTGCAGGCAAAACGAACCGTCGGCGGATACCTGAAACAGCTGGACGATGGCTATCTGGGCCCGCACCATCTGTATACGGCGGGACCGAGTCTGCTTTGCCGCTATGGGACCCAGACGAAAAGCGTATCCGGCTCTGCCATACAGAGTATTATCCCGCTGAAAAGCTGTGCTGCACTGGTGGCTGATGGTGTCATTTTCGACGCCATTCCCATTCAGGTAGTGCAGGAGACACATCTGGATGATCTGCTGCTGCGGTTTGCCGCGGACTGCCAGCGACAGGAGTTGGCGGAGCTGGCAGAAAAGCTCCGCCACGATCTGGAAAAGGAAGCTCCCATTCAGCAGGTCTTTTCATGGCCGGACGATGCCGCCACGCTGGAGCGTCAGGTTACTGGCCATCGGCTCTATTATACAACAGTCCGCGCCTGGCGGGGCGGTACGCTGATCCGCCTGCTGATTGGGCTGTACGGCTTAGGGGTCCTGCTCCTGGGTGGCAACATATATCTCGGAGCGGGCTTTTTCCTGCTGGGCTACTTTTTGAGTCGGCAGTTCCTGCTGTGTTTTACGCCTGCGGTACGCCGCATAACAGCTACAGCGCTGGGCCAAGCCTCGCAGGATGCACAGTGTACACTTTTCGTGCAGGCAGAGAAGCTGACCCTGCTTCAGCGCGGTTCGGTGCTGACCATGGAAAAGCCTACATTTGCGGCGAAACGAGCCTCGCGAACGGCACTCTGCTTGTATGGCACAAACGCGGAGATGCTGACACTCCCGCGGGAGTTAGCGGATGAAACGAACATGCAGAAGTTTTTTAGTTGAGGAATACAAACGGTTATGAAAATCATTCGAACGGTTCTGGGAGATATTCCGGCATCTGAGATTGGAAAAACGGACTCGCACGACCATCTGATCCGCAGCGGCGGACCAGAGGTCGTGCGCAACCCTATGTTTTTAATGGACGACACTGCCGCAGCAAAGCGGGAGTTCGGCGCATTTCTCGCATCCGGTGGGAAGACCATGGTTTGTATGGACCCTATCGGCTGCGGCAGAAATGTCGGAAAAATGGCAGAGATAGCGGAGGCTTACCGCGGACAGGGAAATCTGGTCATGGTCACTGGCTTTCACAAGGCGGAGAACTATGATCCCAGAGTATCTTTTCTGGCCACGGTGGATGAGAAAAAGATCGCCGCGCTGATGTGCCTGGAGATCACAGACGGAATGGATCTGCACAGCTATAACGGTCCTGTCGTGGAGCGTACCGCCTACAAAGCCGGACTGATCAAGGCAGGAACAAGTTATAGGCTGATCACACACCTGGAGCAGAAAGCGCTCCGAATCGCGGCCATGACGCAGCGGGAAACGGGGTGTGCCATCTCTATTCATACTGAAAATGGGACGATGGGGCCACAGATACTGGATATACTGGCTGCGGCAGGTGCTGATTTGGAAAAGACCGTCCTTTGCCACGTCCAGCGCGATCCGAACTTGGTGTACTATAAAAAACTACTGGACCGCGGCGCAGTTCTCTGCATCGAAGAGGCAAACAAGCCCCACCTGCGTTCTGATCAGGCGCTTGCGGAGATCCTAAAGCAGCTGGTGGATGCCGGTTATAAACAGCAGCTTCTGCTGGGTATGGACGGCGGCCGGCAGGAAGCGTTGGCGGCTTATATGGCACCGGAAGGGATCGCCAACGGCTTATCCTATCTGTTTGCGGATTTCGCCCCCATGCTGCTTCAGCAGGGGATCTCCGCATCTGCGCTGGAGATGATGCTGGTCCACAATCCGGCACGCGTTTTCTCTATGGAAGTATCATAAGAAGGACGGAAATACCTATGAAATTTGTAATGACGCAGTCCCTTTGTGCCGAGGGATTGGCACTTTTAGATCAGGCACACGTTGACTATATCAGCGCTGATGACGGAGATCCCAATCACTATCCCCAGCTGATGCAGGATGCGGATGCCCTGATCGTCCGCATCGGAAAGTGTGATGCAGCCGCTCTGGCCTGCTGCCCACAGCTGAAGGTCATCGGGCGGCCCGGCATCGGGTATGATTCTGTAGACGTTACGCAGGCAACAAAGCTGGGCATTCCCGTTGTGGTCACTCCGGGCGCAAACGGGCGATCCGTTGCGGAGCACACCGTTGCCATGATGCTGTCGCTGTCCAAAAATCTTGTCGAGGCAAATAACGAGACCCTGCAGGGTCACTGGAGCATACGGGATGCACATAAAGCCTTCCAATGGGAAGGCAAGACTGTCGGCATTATCGGTCTTGGTCCGATCGGTCGCGAAACCGCGAAGATCTGCCTGGGCATCGGCATGAAGGTCATCGGCTTTGATAGTTTCTTCTCAAAAGAACAGATACAGTCGTGGGGGGTCGAATATTGCCAGAACAAAGAAGACCTTCTGCGCACATCAGATATCGTCTCCGTGCATATGCCGCTGGTGGAGGCCACCCGAAATCTGATCTGCGCATCCGAGCTGGCCCTGATGAAAAAGACTGCGCTCCTTATCAATACCAGCCGCGGTGGGATCGTCAACGAGGCGGATCTGCTACAAGCCCTGACGTCCGGCCAAATTACGGCCGCAGGGCTGGATGTCTTTTGCAGCGAGCCTCTGCGTGTGGATGACCCTCTGCTCCAGGCGCCCAATCTTCTGGTCACGCCGCACGCCGCCGCCCAGACGCGGGAAGCGGTCATTCAGATGGCGACCATGTGCGTGGAGGGATGCCTCGCGGTTTGCCGCGGGGAACAATGGCCATACGTGGTGGACAAGAACGTATATGATCACCCGCGCTGGGCAGATTGCAAATAATACAAACAGGAGCGTGCTGTATAAAAGCACACAAAAGCGGTTGGAAGTCATGCAACTTCCGACCGCTTTTCTACATTTCGTAATTTTTCGTATGTTTGAATTTTCTTTATAAATTTGGGGCCACAGGATTCGGTGTTCTGTGGTCGTCTTCTGTCCGTCAGGATCAGAATGTCCGCCCTGCCCGCTCCCGTTCTGCCGCAAGTTCCGCTTTCATTTTCTGAACGAGGTCTTTCAGCTTTTCTTCGCATTCCTCGCGGGTATGGGCGTAGACGTTGCCACTGCGCTTTTTGCCGTCCGGTCCTCTTGGGGAATATTTGCCTCCTCAGCGGTGTTCACCGAGCTGACTGACGCAACCGGTCCCCTGCTTTCACCGCGGTAAAGGTCGTCATATTCTCCAACGCAAGTTTTCGAACAGGAGGCATGATTTGTTCCCTCTTTGCAATGCCGTGGTCAAAGTCTACCGTCGTTTTTACCCGCATATCGTCGGTGATGTGTGCGTAAATGTTCAGCGTTGTTGCCACGGAATTGTGATCGATAATGGTTGAGAGCGTTTTTACATCCATACCGTATTCGAGCAACGTTGTGGCAAAGGTGTGGCGCAGATTGTGGAAGCAGACGTGTTCAGAGACTGCCAGCTCCAGTATTTTGCTCAAGCGCTCGCGCACGACGGCAGGGCCGAGCGGCGCATCCGCTATTTTCGGAGAGGGAAATATCCCGCATGAATGGAAAGTCGTCTTATACATCTCCATGCTCAATAACAAACGAATGACTCGCACAGGCAGGATACTATAACCGTAGAGTTTTTTCACACTGATATCAACTATCAACGGCCTGCCCATACCCGGTATGTCTGTTATATTCCCAGTACGGCTCCACCATATTCCAGCGCTCCATGAGTGGCTTCGACGCATCACGCACATAAAGAAAATCTTTTTGGGACAGACCTGCCGAAATCACACTGGAAGCCATATAATGCCTTAGATATTCACGCAAGATATCGGGTTCCTTTTCTCTTGCCGCCTCGCAGGGCGCGAGATGTTCATGCGTATCATAGATGGGAATGCTGTTGAGATATACGCCCTCTGCTGAGGTCATCCGACTGAACAATGTCATCAATCGAGGCTTGGAGCAGCCGGAGTCCCCAGAAGCAGTCATGATGCTGATCTTACAGGGGGCAGCCGCACGATACGACTGTTGCCCGGACACCATTTGTGGATACGAAAATTCTGACCGCCTGACGAAAGTGAACTGGCGCCGCTTTCACCGGGCGGTTTCTCATATCACCATCACACCGGACGGCGCGGTAAGGCTTACATTTTTGGATGACGAAATGAAGGGAAAGGACGAATGATACATGGAAACAACGGCGACAACTTTGGAACGCCGGGTGCGGGTGATCCCTGCAACCAAGGCACCGGAGACCCTCCGTAAAGCGCAAGACGGCAAAATGCGTGTAGCGGCATACTGCCGCGTCTCCACCGACAGTGAGGAGCAGCTCAACAGCTATGAGGCTCAAAAGAGCTACTATACCCAGAAGATCCAGGATAGCCCGGATTGGGAAATGGCGGGGATCTATGCAGACGAGGGCATCACGGGTACCAGCCTCAAGAAGTGAACAGAGTTCAAAAAGATGATCACTGCCTGTAAACGAGGCCATATCGACCTCATCATCACAAAATCTCTCTCCCGCTTTGCCAGAAACACCGTGGACTGCTTGGAAACAGTGCGCCTGCTGAAAGCCAACGGCATCGGCGTGTACTTCGAAAAAGAGAACATCAATACGCTGACGGAATCCAGCGAGTTCCTGATCACACTGTTCAGCGGTTTCGCCCAGGCGGAATCCGAATCTCTGAGCAAGAATGTCGCTTGGGGCAAAGCAAAAAGTGCGGAAGCCGGAAAAGTGACCTTCCAATACAAAAAGATGCTGGGATACCGCAAGGGTGCGGATGGACAGCCGGAGATCGTCCCGGAGGAAGCCGAGGTCATCAAGTGGATTTATCACCGGTATCTGGACGGCTGTACGCTGGGGCAGATCAAGCGAGAATTGGACGAGGATAATGTCCCGACCGCACAGGGGGTAGAATTCTGGTCGCCCGCCATCATCCACAACATCCTGACGAATGAAAAATATATCGGAGATGCCCTGCTGCAAAAGACCTATGTCACGGACTGTATCTCCAAGAAGGTGAAGAAAAACCAGGGCGAGCGCGCCATGTACTATGTGGAGAACAACCATCCTGCCATCATCTCCAGAGAGATGTTCGATCAGGTACGGAACGAGATGACGCGCCGATCCAGCAAGCGCAAGGTGCTGCAAAAGAGCGGCAAGACAGAGCTTGGGAAATATTCCGGCAAATACGCCCTGACGGAACTGCTGGTATGCGGTGAGTGCGGTTCCCCGTACAAACGAGTGACCTGGGCAAGAAACGGGAAAAAGCGGATCGTATGGCGCTGCGTGTCCAGATTGGAGTTCGGAACGCAATACTGTCACAACTCACCGACACTGGATGAGAGCAAGCTCCACAGCGCGATCCTCGCCTCCATGAACGAGTTTGCCGTCATCCGGCAGGAGGGCTGCCCTGATGTACTGGCGATGGCAGAGGAAGCCAAGCAGGCATTATCGCAGGCTGGTGCAAAGCTGCTGGAACTGAAGAAACACATGGAAACGGTGAGTCGGGAGCAAAGCGATCTGCTGGACCGGCTGCTGGAGAACATGGGCGATGCCGAACTGAATGCCAAAATGAAGGCGCTGACAGACGAGAAAGAATCCCTCAAAGCACAGATTCTGGACGCCCGGCAGATGGAAGTCAGCTTGGAGGAACAGGCCACCCGCCATCAGCAGATGTGGGACAGCATCATGGAGTGCAGCGCAGGCTACACGGAGTTCGCCGATGAGTTCGTCCGTCAGATCATCCAGAAAATCACGGTAGAGGACGAGGAGACCATTCGTATCCACTTCCGGGATTCGGAGATGGTGATCGAACAGGAATAATAAAAGATGTGAATGGACAATCACATAAAGTAGAGGTACCATATAAACAAGAAGTTTTGAGATGGTGAACACTATAAGAGGCAACAACCTTGGTGATGCATCTTTTCTGTCAATACAAGGCAAAAAAGCAACACCCGATAGGGTGTTGTTTTTTTATTGAGCTTGTCCGGAGTCGAAGTTTATCCCCCCTCGCGGGGGAAATCCGGCCACAAGCTCCCAAAAGCAACTCCCGAGAGGGTGTTGCTTTCTTGTTTGAAACGGCAACTCGATACATTGCACATGAAATGCCGATTAGTGGGCACAACTGCCGATCTATGCGCAATTATAGAAGCGGAATATCGGTAAAACGGAGCATTTCATCTCGCGAGCACCACTTTTTGTCGAATGCGGTCGCTGGGTGTCGAACGAAAATGTTGGTTTTCGACAAATTGCCCTTGCATTTGCTGTCTGTTTGTGGTATTTTTGATAGCGTCAAAGCGGTTCGTGGTGTGTATATGGGGAATTGCGTGCCGTTAAAAATATGTTAAAGGGGAAAGTGAATATGGAGAACAAGATCACTGTATGCGTTGCGGATGCGGACCAGGCGTATCGGACGGAGCTATGCGATTTCTTGAAGAAGCAGGGGGATATCTGTCTGATCGGCGACACCGCCGACGGCCGTGAGGCGCTGGCGATGGTGGAGGCACAGCACCCCGCCGTGCTGGTGCTGGACACGGTACTGCCCGGGCTGGACGGCACAGGTATCCTGCGGCGGCTGAAGGGCAAGTCCGAGACGCGGTGCATTGTGGTGACGGAATTCCGCACCGCCGAGGCGGCCCGGGACATCCGGGATGCCGGCGCCTATGCATTCCTGCCCAAGCCGGCGGACGACACCTCAGTGCTGGAGCATATCCGCCACGCGGCAGGCCCGCGCTGCGACCTGCCGCTGCAGCAGTTGGAGATGATGGTCACGGCCATCATCCACGAGATCGGCGTGCCGGCGCACATCAAGGGCTACCAGTACCTGCGGGAAGGCATTATCCTGACGGTGCGGAACATGGAGGTCATCAACGCGGTGACGAAGGTGCTGTATCCGGAGATCGCAAAGCGGTTCGGGACGACACCCAGCCGGGTGGAGCGCGCCATTCGCCACGCGATCGAGGTAGCGTGGGACCGCGGCGACCTGGAAACGCTGCAGAAATACTTTGGCTATACGGTGAACTCCGCGAAGGGCAAGCCCACAAACTCCGAATTCATCGCCATGATCGCCGACCGCCTCCAATTACAGGCTCAGGAAATGTGAACACGATATATCCGGGAAATGTGAACAAACCCATGCAAAAGGGGATACCTTTATGTACGCAAAAAAGGCGCCGAAGGGCGCCTTTTTTATACCTATATGATACTTCCAGTTCACGCTTATGACATCTTCCGATACATTGTGGGCAGACAGCCGTACTGGTCCTTGAAGGCGGCGGTGAATTTGCTCTGGCTTTCATAGCCTACCCGGCGGGCTACCTCCGCCATACTGGCATCCGTCTCACGGAGGAGGCGGGCGGCCTTCTCCATGCGGTGCTCTTTCAGGTGGGCAGCGATGGAGGTGCCGTACACATCCTTGAACACCTCTTTCAATGTGGTTGGGTTGATGGGGTACAGATGGCAGAGGCCCTCGATGGTGATACGCTGGTCCATGTGCGACAGCAGGTAGTCGTGGATCTCCCGGATCAGCCGGACCTGCTCTGCCTCGGCGCGCCATTGGGGACAGGCCACGTCCATGACCTGCTCGATAAGCTCGTGCAGCAGCCGGGCCTGGGCGGTATCGGCGGCGTGGTAATAGACCTCCTTGCCGTCGCGGCGGGTGGTCAGCAGGCCGCTGTCCCGGAGGATGCGGAGGTGGTGGGAGACGGCAGGGCTGGACATATCCATCATGGCGGCGATGTTCACCACGCACTCCTCGCAGTGGCACAACAGCCAGAAAATGCGGATGCGGTTGGCGTCGCCCAGCTGCCGGAAAATATCGGAAAGCTCCTGAAAGGTGTCCTCTTTTTCCAGCATCTGGCGGACGACCTCCGTGTGGGCCGGTTCTTCGCCGTGGTAATGAGGCAGGGACGGGTTTTCCATACGATGACCTCCGTTTCGCCCGAAAAGCAGTGGTTTTCGCCCGGGCGGCAGGGAGTGCCGCCGGACCGTTGACATTTGCGGTCAGGTACATTATACTACGCCCAGAACGATTAAACAAGTACTTAATACTTTAAGTGCTGCGAAAGGAGTCATCACTATGAAAAAGACATACAGCATCGAAGTTGACTGTGCCAACTGCGCCAACCTGATGGAGGAAGCTGCCCAGAAGACTGAGGGCGTGGCCTCCGCCGTGGTGAACTTTATGACGCAGAAGATGATCGTGGAATTTGCGGAGGGTGCGGACCAGAAAGCCACCATGAAAGCGGTGCTGAAGGCCTGCAAGAAGGTGGAGCCGGACTGCGAGATCGAGCTGTAAAACCACGCAAAGGCTTCCCTGCCGGAAGCCTTTGACATACGCCTGCGGGCGCGGGATGGGGCGTTTCGTGCCCCGGCACGAGTAACTTTCTTTTGTTGTCAAAAGAAAGTTACCAAAGAAAACCACTCAAACCTACGGTTTAAGGATCCCTTGGCGCGGGGCGGGTTTCGCCGCCCCGGCGGCGAGTCGGCTTTCCCCTGACGGGGAGGCGGCCTCCGGCGGCCACATTTCTTTCTGCGAAGAAAGAAATGTGGGAAAGAAAGTCGCTTAGACCTACGGTCTAAGGGTCCCTTGGCGCGGGGAGGGCAAGCGCAAATTTGGCGGTGCTGATCTCGCGGAATTGGTGCGGCGGGGGACGTTGTCGGTTCGGGGGATCGCTTGTACCGCTTGCGCCGCTGCCGCTGACAACAGCGAGGGTAGGGGCTGGTACGCTGGTCGTTTTTGGCGATTATCAAATCGCGCCTTTGGCGCCTTGCGGCGGCAAAGGTAGGTGTGCCCTGCGGGCACGGGGTGTGATATGTTTGTTGTCCCGTAACACGAGAGAACAAAAGAGTTTACTGTAGCAACGGGCAGCGGCAGCGGAAAGCTGTGCTGGCACAGTCGGGGAAACGACAACGATCAGGAAAACGCCGGTTACGTGCGGGAAAGCGCGGGCGGCAGTGAACAGGCATAGCGCGCTGAGGAAGTGCAGAAACGCAGTTTCTGCCGGCGTTCTTTCCCCCATTTCTTCCGCTGTTGGAAGAAATGGGGCCGTCGGAGACAAAAGAAACGCTCGCGCGGGGGGCGCGAAACTATCCCCGTCGGAGACAAAGAAAGCGCTCGCGCCGGGGCGCGAAATAGCCCGCTGCGCCGACTGCGGGCGGGACGGCGGTGCGGATACAGGAAAGGAGAAACGCTATGACGAAAAAACAAAAGAAAATGCTCATACGCATACTCATCACGGCGGCGATGCTGGTCGCGCTGTATATTATTCCGGTGACGGGGTGGCTGCGGCTGGCGCTGTATCTGACAGCGTATCTGGTCATCGGCTACGACATTCTGAAAAAGGCCGGACAGGGCATCGCCAATGGGCGGGTGTTCGACGAGAACTTCCTGATGGCGGTGGCCACGGTGGGCGCGTTCGCGCTGGCCATCTATGAGAAAAGCGGCGACTACAACGAGGCCATCGCCGTGATGCTGTTCTATCAGATCGGCGAGCTGTTCCAGAGCTACGCCGTGGGCAAGAGCCGGAAGAACATCAGCGCGCTGATGGACATCCGGCCGGACTACGCCAACATTGAGCAGGACGGCCAGCTGGTACAGGTGGACCCGGACGAGGTGGCCATCGGCACCGTCATCGTGGTACAGCCGGGCGAGAAGGTGCCCATCGACGGCGTCGTCACCGAGGGCAGCTCCACCCTGAACACCAGCGCCCTGACCGGCGAGAGCCTGCCCCGGGACGCCCGGGAGGGCGACGAGGTCATCAGCGGCTGCATCAACATGACCGGCGTGCTGAAGATCCGGACCACCAAGGCCTTTGGCGAGTCCACGGTATCCAAGATCCTGGAGCTGGTGGAGAACTCCAGCTCCCGCAAGTCCCGCAGTGAGGACTTTATCGCCAAGTTCGCCCGCATTTACACGCCGGTGGTATGCTACAGCGCGCTGGCGCTGGCTATTATCCCGCCGGTGATCCGGCTGGTGGGCGGCATGGACGGCCAGTGGGAGCAGTGGGTATACCGTGCGCTGACGTTCCTGGTGACCAGCTGCCCGTGCGCGCTGGTGGTCAGCATTCCCCTGAGCTTCTTCGCCGGTATCGGCGGCGCCAGCCATGAGGGCATCCTGATCAAGGGCTCCAACTATCTGGAGACGCTGTCCCAGGTAAAGACGGTGGTGTTCGACAAGACCGGCACGCTGACCAAGGGTGTGTTCGAGGTGACGGCGGTACACCACAGCGACATGGACGAGCAGAAGCTGCTGGAATACGCGGCGCTTGCGGAGTGCGCCTCCTCCCATCCCATCAGCAGGAGCCTGCAGAAAGCCTACGGCAAGGCCATCGACCGCAGCCGCGTGACGGACATCCAGGAGAGCAGCGGCCACGGCGTCACCGCCGTGGTGGACGGCCACACGGTGGCCGCCGGCAACAGCAAGCTGATGGTCCAGCTGGGTATTCCCTATCACGACTGCCACAGCGTGGGGACCATCATCCACATGGCGGTGGACGGGCAGTATGCGGGGCACATCGTGATCTCCGACGTGGTGAAGCCCAACGCCAAGGCGGCCATCGCCGCGCTGCATAAGGCGGGCGTGGAAAAGACCGTCATGCTCACCGGCGACGCCAAAAAGGTGGCGGACGCGGTGGCGGCGGAGCTGGGCGTGGACGAGGTACACAGCGAGCTGCTGCCCGGGGACAAGGTGGCGCAGGTGGAGCAGCTGCTGTCCCGGCAGCGCGGGAAGGCCAAGCTGGCCTTCGTGGGCGACGGCATCAACGACGCGCCGGTGCTGAGCCGGGCGGATATCGGCATCGCCATGGGCGCCATGGGCAGCGACGCGGCCATCGAGGCGGCGGACGTGGTGCTGATGGACGACGAGCCCATGCAGATCGCCAAAGCCATCCACATCTCCCGGAAGTGCATCGGCATCGTGTATCAGAACATCGTGTTCGCGCTGGCGGTGAAGTTCGCCTGCCTGGTGCTGGTGGCCATCGGCGCGGCCAATATGTGGGCGGCCATCTTCGCCGACGTGGGCGTGATGGTGCTGGCGGTGCTGAACGCCATACGGGCCCTGCGGGTGAAAAATCTGTGAGTGAAAAAAGGACCGGCTCTCGCCGGTCCTTTTTAGCGCCTAACATTTTTTTATGAATTGCGTAAAGTGTGAAAATGGGGGTAGCATTTTCGGGGGGAGGCTGGTATAATGTGCGGGTAACAGTTGTTGATTTATGTTGTCAACATAATATAGCATATTAGATATGCTTGTAAAACTTTCACATTTATATTAGTTGCATAGGAGAAACATATGGAGACCTATAAGAGACGGCGGGGCGATCGGCGGGACGGCCGGCTGCTGCGGGAGCTGGATTCCCTGCACTTCATCACCGGCATCATCTACCCAAACCGGTGCGATAATGAGGCGTACATCTCCGTGAAGGTGGACCTGACCGCCATGAACGCATATCTGGCCAGGAAGAACGAGGAGGAGACGGACTTTCCCTACACCATGTTTCACATCGTGGTGGCGGCGCTGGAGAAGACCATCACCCTGCGGCCGAAGCTGAACCGCTTTATCGTGAACAGCAATTTCTATCAGCGGAACGAGGTGTCCGCCGCGTTCGTGGTGAAGAAGCAGTTTTCCGACAAGGGCGCGGAGGCGCTGGCCTTCCTGCATGGAAAGGAGACGGACACGGTGGCGGAGGTACACGACTACATCCGCCGGCAGGTGACGGAGTGCCGCAGCGAGAAGGTGGATGCCTCCACCGCGGGCATGGATATGTTCAATAAGATGCCCCGGTGGATGGGAAAGGCCATCGTGCGGTTCCTGATGTTTCTGGATCGCCACGGCTGGGTGCCGTCCGACCTCATCGCCACCGACCCCTATTACAGCTCTGTGGTCATCTCGAACCTGGGGTCCATCAAGCTGAAGTGCGGCTATCACCACCTGACCAACTGGGGCACCTGCTCCCTGTTCTGCATCATCGGTGAAAAGAAGAAATCGCCGTTTATCAATGAGGACGGCACCGTGACCATGCGGGAGACGCTGGAGTTGGGACTGACCATCGACGAGCGGTTGGCGGACGGCTATTACTACTCCAAGTCTGTGCGGCTGCTGGAGTATCTGCTGACACACCCGGAGGAGCTGGAAAAGCCCATGAGCGAGGAGGTACAATATGAGTGAAGTAAAGACCCCGTGGAAGGACTATATGGGCGATGTGCCCATGCACCTGGATTATTTCCAGGGAAGTATGTTCGAGGCCGTGGAGCGCATGGCCGAGCTGTATCCCAACAACATCGCCTTTGATTTCATGGGCAAGTCCACCACCTATAAAAAGATGGTGCAGGAGATCGAGAAGTGCGCCAAGAGCCTGAAGACCCTGGGCGTGCGGCCCGGCGACAAGGTGACCATCGCCATGCCCAACTGCCCCCAGGCCATCTATATGTTCTACGCGGTGAATCTGGTGGGCGGCATCGCCAACATGATCCACCCCCTGTCGGCGGAGAAGGAGATCGAGTTCTATCTGAATGCCTCCGAGTCCACCACGGCCATCACGCTGGATCAGTTCTACGACAAGTTCGAGCACATCCGGCAGAACACCGGCATCATCAACATCATCATCGCCTCCGTAAAGGACGCGCTGAGCCGCACCATCCGGGCGGGCTATATGCTCACCGAGGGGCGGAAGATCCAGAAGATCCCCGAGGATGCGCCGGTCATCCGGTGGAAGGAATTTATGGATATGTCCCGGTACTGCTTCTACAAGAACTACCGGGTGGAGCGAGGCTACAACGATCCCGCGGTCATTCTGTACTCCGGCGGCACCACCGGCACCACAAAGGGCATCGTGCTGACCAACGGCAACTTCAACGCACTGGGCCAGCAGATCATCGCCACCAACCCCATGTTCCGGCCCGGCGACCGGATGCTGGCGGCCATGCCCCTGTTCCACGGCTTCGGTCTGGGCGTGTGCGTGCACTCCATGCTGAGCCAGGGCGGACGGTGCATCCTCATCCCACGGTTCACCGCCAAGAGCTATGCCAAGCAGATCGTGAAGTACAAGTGCAACTTTATCGCCGGCGTGCCCACGCTGTATGAGGCGCTGCTGCGCCTGCCCAGCATGGACGGCGCGGACCTGAGCAGTCTGAAGGGCGTGTTCTCCGGCGGCGACAGCCTGTCTATCGAGCTGAAGAAGAAATTTGACAAGTTCCTGTATGACCACCACGCGGTCATTCAGGTCCGCGAGGGCTACGGCACCACCGAGACGGTGACGGCCTGCTGCCTGACCCCCACCAATATCTACAAGGAGGGCTCCATCGGCCTGCCCTTCCCCGACACCTATATCAAGATCGTGGAGCCGGACACCGACAAGGAGGTGCCCTACGGCACCGAGGGCGAGATCCTGCTGGCGGGCCCCACCGTCATGAAGGAGTACATGAACAACCCCGAGGAGACGGCCCGCACCCTGCGGAAGCATGACGACGGTTTGACCTGGGTGTACACCGGCGACCTGGGCACCATGGACGACCAGGGCTTCATCTACTTCAAGGGCCGCGCCAAGCGGATGATCATCACCTCCGGCTACAACGTCTATCCCGGCCAGCTGGAGAACATTCTGGACGCCCATGAGGACGTGCAGATGAGCTGCATCATCGGCGTGCCCGATCCCTATAAGATGCAGAAGGTCAAGGCCTTCGTGATGCTCAAGCCCGGCGTGCCCGCCATCGACGCCACCAAGCAGACGCTGCTGGACTACTGCCGCAAGCACGTGGCCAAGTACGCCATGCCCTACGACATCGAGTTCCGGGATGAGCTGCCCAAGACCCTGGTGGGCAAGGTGGCCTACCGGGTGCTGGAGGACGAGGAGAAGGCGAGGATCGCCGCCCAGGCAGCGCAGCCGGAGGCGTGAGCGCCCTCCCCACCGCATAAAACAGAAAAGGAGACTGCCTGCCATGGAAGTGGAGCTGATACGGCAATACACACTGATCGTAGACTTTCTGGGCCACGTGCTGGGCCCTGACTATGAGATCGCCCTGCACGAGCTGGAGGACGACTCCAACCGGATCATCGCCATCGCCAACGGAGAGCTGACCGGACGGCACATCGGCTCCCCTCTCAGCAACAAAATGCTGGAGTTCGTGGCTGGGAACCTGTACGAGACGCAGAACTATGTGCTGAACTTTGAGTCCGTGTCCGCCACGGGCAAGACCATGTGCTCCAACTCCATGTTCATCAAGGGACGGCACGGGGAGCTGTCCGGCCTGCTGTGCATCAACTTTGACGCCAGCCGGTACGAGGAACTGAGCCGCAGGGTCATGGAGCTGTGCGGCGGCGGCGTGAAGCGGGGCGTACCCAGCGGCACGCGGCTCATCGCCGACAGCAACGACCCGGTGGAGACCCCGGTACGCAGCGGCTATCCCACGTCCATCGCCGGCGCCACCGCCAGCATCGTATCCCAGGTGGTGGCCAACTACCCGGTGGAGGTGGACCGGCTGACCCAGGACGAGAAGATGGAGATCATGGACATTCTGAACCGCAAGGGCGTGTTCCTGCTGAAGGGATCCGTGAGCCATGTGGCACAGACGCTGCACAGCAGCGAGGCCAGCATCTACCGGTATCTGGGCAAGCTGAACAACAAGTGAAAAAGGGCGCCCGCGGGCGCCCTTTTTTCCTTTCAAACATTGACCGGAAAACAGAAATGCTATATAATATATAGTCACAAACAAGGACTGGAGGCGACAGGATTGAAAACAAAGACCATCGTCCATAAATCAGCCGCACCCATCTACGCCGCGGCGGTGACGTGGGTGCTGTACGCACTGCTGTTTCCGCTGTATCAGGTGGGACACTTCCTGCTGGCGGCGGCGGCTTCCGCCGTTGTGGCACTGATCGCCCGGATGTTCTGCCGGGATGTGACCGAGACCGTGGAGGTACCGGAGGAGCCGGTGAGCACCGGCAATGTGGACCTGGACAAGGCCATCGCCGAGGGCGACGCGGCCATCAAGGCCATGCGGGCGCTGAACGACCGCATACAGGACGAGACTATCTCCGGCCAGATCGACCGGCTGGAGGAGGTCAGCGGCAAGATATTCGACTATGTGAAGGCGCACCCGGAGAAGCTGCCGCAGATCCGGAAATTCATGTCCTACTACCTGCCCACCACGCTGAAGCTGCTCCGCAGCTACGACGAGCTGAGCCGCCAGGGCGTGTCCGGCCAGAACATCACCGGCACCATGGAGAAGGTAGAGGGCATGATGGCCACCATCGTGCTGGCTTTTGAAAAGCAGCTGGACAGTCTGTTCGGCGACCAGGCCATGGATATATCCACGGACATCACGGTACTGGACAACATGATGGCACGGGAGGGTCTGACCGGCGGCGACGCCGTGCACCAGGCGGCCCAGGAAAACCCGGTGGCCGACCCCCAGCCGGAGTTGGATATCCGCAATGCTGGGGACGCGCAGACACAGCCGCCCCAGGCGGAGGACAGCGTGGACGCCGGGAACGGCATCACGCTGGAGCTGTAAGAACAATGTATATAACTTTGTGAGAATATAACAGAAAGGAAACAACCGCCATGACCGATAACATGATGCCCGAGCTGACCCTGACCCCTGACGATACCGCTACTGCCGCCGCAGTGGAGGTGCCCTCCCTGACGCTGACGCCGGAGGCCCCGGAGGTCCCCAAGGAGGAGGAAAAGAAGATCGAGCCGGTGGAGATGGACGACAAGCTGCTGACCGAGGAGGAAAAGCAGGCGGTGGAGGCCTTCTCCCACAAGATCGACATCCGCGACACCAACCAGGTGCTGCAGTACGGCGCCGCGGCACAGAAGAGCGTGGCGTCCTTCTCTGAGAACGCGCTGAACAACGTCCGCAGCAAGGACATGGGCGAGATCGGCGAGGACCTGAGCCGCCTGGTGGTGGAGCTGAAGGGCTTTGGCGAGGAGGACGAAAAGAAGGGCTTATTCGGCCTGTTCAAGAAGGCCAGCAACAAGCTGGAGACCATGAAGGCCCAGTACAGCAAGGTCGAGGCCAATGTGGACAAGATCGCCCAAAATCTGGAGAACCATCAGATCACGCTGCTGAAGGACGTGGCCATGTTCGACCAGATGTATGAGCTGAACCTGAAGTATTACAAGGAGCTGACCATGTATATCCTGGCCGGCAAGAAGCGCCTGGCCGAGGTGCGCTCCACGGAGCTGGAGGCGCTGCGGAAGAAGGCGGAGCAGTCCGGTCTGGCCGAGGACGCCCAGGCCTACAACGACCTGGTGAACCTGTGCAACCGCTTTGAGAAGAAGCTGCACGATCTGGAGCTGACCCGCATGGTATCCGTGCAGATGGGCCCCCAGACCCGGCTTTTGCAGAACAACGACACGCTGATGATCGAGAAGATCCAGTCCTCCCTGGTGAACACCATCCCCCTGTGGAAGAGCCAGATGGTGCTGGCCCTGGGCATGGAGCACGGCCGTCAGGCTACCGCCGCACAGAATGCCGTCACCGAGATGACCAACGATCTGCTGAAGAAGAACGCCGATACGCTGAAGATGGGCACCATCGCCACCGCCAAGGAGGCCGAGCGCTCCATCATCGATATCGAGACGCTGCAGCACACCAACCAGCAGCTGATCTCCACCCTGGACGAGGTGCTGAACATCCAGAAGGAGGGCGCGGCCAAGCGCAAGGAGGCCGAAGTCGAGCTGGGTAAGATCGAGGGTGAGCTGAAGCAGAAGCTGATGGAGCTGCGGAGCTGATCGAAACACACAAACCGTCAGCCCAGCTCGACTGCGCGGCAAAGCCGCACACGCGCCGGACGGCGCGCACAAGCGTTTCGGCTTGCCGAAGCCTTGCCGCAGGACGAATTCATTTCGTCCGAGGATGTCAGATCATACGGGGTCCCCGTTTTGCGCGCAGCGCAAAATGGGGCGCTGGGTAAGATCGAGGGTGAGCTGAAGCAGAAGCTCATGGAGCTGCGGAGCTGAAAATAAGATCAATCTCCTTCGGAAAGGGGAACAGGTATGAAGTTTTTTGAAAAACGCGGCGTGGCACTGGTGGTGCTGATGCTGGCCATTGCCGGCGCGGTGTTCATCGGCCAGAGCCGCAAGGACGGCTTTATCGCCAAGAAGCCCACGGAGCTGCTGGACGTGCAGTACCAGGACTGGATCTGTGACGAGGCCGGTCTGCTGAACGGACAGACGGAGCAGCTGATCCGGGACTACAACGACAGCTGGAACAGCAAGTATTACGCCATTACGGCGGTGGCCAGCATCGACCATCTGACCGGCTGGGACGCGGAGGACTATGCCGCCAACCTGGGCGAGAAGTGGGGGCTGGGACGCAACGACATGATACTGCTGCTGGTGAAGGACGGCGACTGGCAGGTCTACTGCGGCGACAATGTGGGCTACACCATGACCGACACCCAGCAAAATCAGCTGCGGCAGGCCATTGAGACCACCTATTACAGCGGCGACTTCGACAGTGCCGTGACAGCCTTCTTCCGGCAGGCGGACGTGTTCTACGCCCAGGCGAAGCTGGACGGCGGCGACAGCAATGACAGCGGCTGGTACGCCCCGGCGGCACCGGCGGCCAGCAGCGGCGGCACGTCCATCGGCAGCGTGGTGGTGCTGATCATCGGTATCTTCGTGGTGTGGATGGTGCTGGATGCTCTGCGGTACAGCCGCTATCGCCGGCGGTATATCGTGGGCGCGCCGGTAAACGTGGTGCGTCCGGTGTACTATCCCATTTTCTGGGGCAGACGGTACGCGCCGCCCCGGCCTCCCAGAGCACCCCGACCCCCGCGGCCGCCTCACGGCGGCGGGCCCCGGCCGCCCTACAGCGGTGGTCCCCGGCCTCCCATGGGCGGCGGCCCGAGGCCCGGCGCACCGAGGCCGCCCCGGCCCAATAACCGGCCCGGCGGCGGTCCGAGACCCAGTGCGCCCCGGCCCAGCCGGCCCAGTCGTCCCAGCGGCGGCAGCGGGTTCAGCGGCGGCGGCTTCGGCGGCAGTTCCCGCGGCGGAGGAAGCTCCCGAGGCGGAGGCTTTGGCGGCGGCGGTTTCGGCGGCGGCAAGCGTCGGTAAGCATAGTAAAAACACCCGGCCGTCAGGCCGGGTGTTTTTGCGCTGCGGGGCCTTCGACCGGGGGTGTTTACTCCGAAGAGCTGACGGAAGCTACCGCACCTGGGTGATGAACTGCTCCAGGCCCTGCCGCAGCAGGGACGAGGCGGCCTGTCCCTCCCCCGCCTCGATATGGGCGGTGAATTGGGCCAGCCGTTCCAGACAGCGGTCGATGCCGGTAAGCTGGATATACTCCTTCCAGAACTCCAGGTTCACCCGGGTAAAGGCGTTGAACAGCAGCGGTGTGATGGTGTTGCCGCTGAGAAAGGTGATGCCCCGGTGGTAGCGGAACAGGGCCTCGGCCAGCGCATCCGTCCCCTCCTGCGCCGCCTGCTCCGCCTGGCGCTGTAAGGCCTGCAGCGCTGCCATGTCTGCCGGTGTGTGCCGCGCAGCCAGCTCCTCCATGGCGGGGCCCTCCAGATAATAGCGCAGCTGAAGGATACTGCCCGCCGTTTTGGCATCCGGGAGACCGCCATGGAAATCCATGATGGCCCGCAGCGTTTCCAGGCTGCCGGTCTGGGCGTAGTCCGCCACGGTGACGCCGCGGCGGGAGGCGATGTCCAGAAAGCCGAGACGATGCAGCTCCCGCAATCCCTCATGGACCACGGTCTTGCTGATCTTCATTTCATCCGCCAGCTCACGCTCAGTGGGCAGCCGATCTCCCGGGCGCAGCTCGCCGGAGAGGATCATGCCCTCCAGCTGCTGGATGAACAGCTCCTTGACGGTAGGGGCGACGATCTCACGAAAGGCCATAGCTCATGCTCCTTTGCTTTCTTTTCTGGTCCGACCAGGACCATATAAAAAGTTATCACACCTTTGGCGGAAAAGTCAATAGGATATTGGCAGAAAAGTTGGTATTATAGGTACAATAGAGCTTAAAATCACAACGCTGCTCCCCTATGAGAGAAAAATATCTCTGGTCAGAGCAGCAGATAACGGAGGAGAGAGACGATGCGCGACATCAACGGCAGCAAGCCTACCAGCTTCCCCCTGGACGAGGAAAAGCTCTCGTTCAAGATCCCCTGTCCCGACCGGCCGCCCCGGGAGAAGATCCTGAAGCTGGGCAGCATGATCACCAACCGCATTGGCCTGAAGGCCACCGCTGACGACCCCGAATACTGGGGGCTGGATGCGCTGGTGACCGATGAGATGGCGGACGTGGCACTGAAAATGGGTGTCCGCAAGCCTAAGACCATCGAGCAGCTGATGAAGCTGACGAAGATGGAACGCGAGCCCCTGCAGAAGCTGCTGGACGAGATGGCCTGGCTGGGTCTCATTGAGTACAACTGGGAAAACCTGGACGGGAAAAACCCGAACCACGAGAAGCGGTACATCCTGCCCCTGTTCGTGCCCGGCAGCGCCGAGTTTTTGAATATGCGGCGGAGCCAGATCGACGCGCACCCGGAGGTGGCGGCGTTCTTTGAGCGCATGACCATGCTGCCCCTGGAGAAGATCACGCCGATGGTGCCCCCCGGAGGCGCGGGCATCGGTATGCACGTGATCCCGGTGGAGAAGGCCATCGAGACGGAGCAGGAGGCCATCGGGCTGGAGAAGATCTCCTACTGGCTGCACAAGTATGAAGGCAAGTACGCCAAGAGTATGTGCTCCTGCCGCGCCAGCCGCGACAAGCTGGGCGAGGGCTGCGGCGACGATGTGGAGAACTGGTGCATCGCCGTGGGCGACATGGCCGACTATGTGGTGCAGACCCAGCGGGGCGAGTACATCACCTATGACGAGGCGATGGCCATATTCAAGCAGGCGGAGGACAACGGCTTCGTCCACCAGATCACCAACATCGACGGCGAGCAGAAGATCTTTGGTATCTGCAACTGCAACGTCAACGTGTGCAACGCCCTGCGGACCAGCCAGATGTTCAACACACCCAATATGTCCCGCAGCGCCTATGTGGCCGCGGTGGAGACGGAGAAGTGCGTGGCCTGTGGGCGCTGCGTGGAGAACTGTCCCGCCGGCGCGGTGAAGCTGGGCCAGAAGCTGTGCACCAAAGATGGCTTTATTGAGTATCCCCGGGCGGAGCTGCCCGACGAGGTGAAGTGGGGCCCGGAGAAGTGGAGCATCGACTATCGGGACCGCAACCGCATCAACTGCTACGACACCGGCACCGCACCCTGCAAGACCGCCTGCCCCGCCCACATCGCCGTGCAGGGCTATCTGAAGCTGGCGGCACAGGGCAAGTACCGGGAGGCTTTGCAGCTCATCAAGCGGGAAAACCCATTTCCTGCCGTGTGCGGCCGCATCTGCAACCGCCGGTGCGAGGATGCCTGCACCCGCGGCACCGTGGACGAGGCCGTGGCCATCGACGAGGTCAAGCGCTTTATCGCCCAGCAGGACCTGGACGCGGAGACGCGCTTCATCCCGGAGAAGGTCATTCCCAAGGTGGACGGCGAATTCAGCGAAAAGATCGCCATCATCGGCGGCGGCCCCGCCGGCATGAGCTGCGCCTACTACCTGGCGGAAAAGGGCTATCGCCCCACCGTGTTTGAAAAGGAGCGCCGCCCCGGCGGTATGCTGATGAACGCCATTCCCTCCTTCCGTCTGGAGAAGGACGTGGTGGAGGCGGAGATCGACGTGCTGCGCGCGCTGGGCGTGGAGTTCCGCTGCGGCGTGGAGGTGGGTAAGGACATCACCATTGCCCAGCTCCGTGAGGAGGGCTACAAGGGCTTCTATGTAGCTGTCGGATTGCAGCACGGCGGCGCCCTGGCCGTGCCCGGCGGCGACGCGGAGAACGTGATCTCCGGCATCGACTTCATCCGCGGCGTGCATCTGCGGGACGAGAAGGCGCTGAAGGGCCGGGTGGTGGTCGTCGGCGGCGGCAACATCGCGGCCGACGTAGCCCGCACCGCCGTGCGCTGCGGCGCGGAGAGCGTGAGCCTGTACTGCCTGGAGGGCTATGAGGAGATGCCTATGGGCGAGGAGGACCGCAGCGAGTGCGAGCGCGAGGGTATCGCCATTTACGCCGGATGGGGTCCCAAGGAGGTCCAGACCGAGAACGGCAAGGCCGCCAACATCGCCTTTGTCAAGTGCCTGAGCGTCAAGGACGAAAGCGGGCGCTTCGCGCCGGTGTACGATGAGAACACCGTGCAGATGGCCCCCTGCGGCACAGTGCTGTACTGCATCGGCCAGAAGGCGGAATGGAAGACGCTTCTCGCGGGCACCCAGGTGGAATTCAACCCCAACGGCACCGCCAAGGCCGATCCCGTCACCTATCAGACGGCTGAACCGGACATCTTCGTGGGCGGCGATGCCTATACCGGCCAGAAGTTCGCCATCGATGCCATTGCCGCCGGCAAGCAGGGCGCGATCAGCCTGCACCGCTATGTGCAGGGCGCCACGCTGACCATCGGCCGCGACCGCCGGCAGTTCATCGAGCTGGACAAGAAAAACGCGCTGATCGCCGTGGACAGCTACGACAACACGCCGCGCCAGCGCATCGGCTACAACGACGCCCTGCGTAAGACCTTCCGGGACGAGCGCGTGGCCTTCACCGCCGAGCAGGTGAAGGCGGAGACAGCCCGATGCCTGGGCTGCGGCGCCAGCATCGTGGACCCCAATAAGTGCATCGGCTGCGGCGTGTGCACCACCAAGTGCGCCTTTGACGCCATCCACCTGCACCGAGAGCGTCCGGAGTGCAGCACCATGTACGCCTGCGAGGACAAGATGAAGGCCATCCTGCCCTATATGATCAAGCGGAACATCAAGATCAAGAAGGCGGAGCGCAGGGCCAAGAAAGCGGCCAAGTGATATGCACGAGCTGGGCATTGTTTTCCACGTGATCAAGACCGTGGAGCGCGTGGGCGCGGAAAACGATCTCACCCGCGCGGCGAGTGTGACACTGGAGCTTGGCGAGGTGTGCGGCGCCATCCCAGGGGAGCTGATCAGCTGCTGGGACTGGGCCGTGCAGAGATCCGACCTGCTGCGGGGCGCGCAGCTGCACATCGACACGCTGCCCGCCGTGACACACTGCGGCGGCTGCGGTGCGGACTACCCCACTGTGGCCCACGGGCGGGTCTGCCCCCACTGCGGCAGCGAGGATACTTGGCTGCTGCGGGGCAGCGAGATCAGCATTAAAGAGATAGAGGGTGCGTAGTATGGATACCTATAAGATCATCGAAGTAAAAGAGAGCGTGTTTGCCGACAACGACCGGGAGGCGGCACGGGTACGGGAGGCGCTGAAGCAAAAGGGAACGTTCCTGCTGAACCTGATGTCCTCCCCCGGCAGCGGCAAGACCACAACGCTGCTGCGGACCATCGAGGCGCTGAAGGACGAGCTGCGGATGGGCGTGATGGAGGCGGACATCGACTCGGATGTGGATGCCGCCGCCATCGCCGGCGCTGGGGTGCGGTCTATCCAGCTGCACACCGGCGGGATGTGCCACCTGGACGCTGGTATGACGGAACAGGGCCTGCGGGAGATCGGCACGGACGATCTGGACCTGGTGGTGCTGGAAAATGTGGGGAACCTGGTGTGTCCGGCGGAGTTTGACACCGGCGCGGTGAAGAACGCCATGATCCTCTCCGTACCGGAGGGCCACGACAAGCCCTTGAAGTACCCCCTGATCTTCACCGTGTGCGATGTGCTGCTCATCAACAAGACCGACGTGCTGCCCTATTTCGACTTCGACATGGAGAAGGTGATCGAATACGCCCACCGGCGCAATCCGAAGCTGGAGATTTTCCCTGTCTCCGCCAAGACCGGCGAGGGTATGGACGCCTGGTGCGACTGGCTGCGTAAGCAGGTGAAGGACTGGCAGGCATGACAAAAGGCCCCGCGGCGAAAGCTACGGGGCCTTTTCTTTTTATGAACGGCGTCTGCAGGTCAAAAGTCGGCCTTGTAAATCCCGGCGCGTTGGTTTATAATATAATGTACTGTCAAAACGGCTGCGGAATGCAACGCAGAAGAACATAGAAAAGGTGAGAATGATATGGAACGAATGAGAATTGCCGCGATCTTCGCCGATCAGGAGTCCCTGGGCGGCAAGGACGTGACCGTGTGCGGCTGGGCACGCACCATCCGCGACATGAAGACCTTTGGCTTCATCGAGCTGAACGACGGCTCCTGCTTCAAAAATCTGCAGGTGGTCATGTCCGCCGAGGAGCTGGCCAACTATAAGGACATCGCGGCGCAGAACGTGGGCGCGGCGCTGATCGTCAAGGGCACCGTGGTGCTGACGCCGGATGCCAAGCAGCCCCTGGAGGTGAAGGCCCACAGCATCGAGGTAGAGGGCAAGTCCACGCCGGATTACCCCCTGCAGAAGAAGCGCCACAGCGTGGAGTTCCTGCGGACCATCCAGCACCTGCGGCCCCGTACCAACCTGTTCTCCGCCACGTTCCGGGTACGCTCCGCGGCGGCCTATGCGGTGCATGAGTTTTTCCAGAGCCGGGGTTTTGTGTATGTACAGACCCCCATCATTACCGGCAGCGACTGCGAGGGTGCCGGCGAGATGTTCCAGGTGACCACCCTCGACCTGAACAACGTCCCCAAGACCGAGGACGGGCAGGTGGATTACACCCAGGACTTCTTCGGTAAGAAAACCAGCCTGACGGTGTCCGGCCAGTTGAATGCAGAGAACTTCGCCATGGCCTTCGGCGATGTGTATACCTTCGGCCCCACCTTCCGTGCCGAGAACTCCAACACCCAGCGCCATGCCGCCGAGTTCTGGATGATAGAGCCGGAGATGGCCTTCTGCGACCTGGCCGGCGATATGGACGTGGCCGAGGCCATGATCAAGCACATCATCCGCCGGGTGCTGGAGCGTTGCCCCGACGAGATCGACTTCTTCAACAGCTTCGTGGATAAGGGGCTGAAGGAGCGGCTGGAGCACGTGATGACCAGCGACTTTGGCCGCGTCAGCTACACCGACGCGGTGGAGATCCTGAAGAAGAACAATGACAGGTTCGACTACAAGGTGGAGTGGGGCACCGACCTCCAGACCGAGCACGAGCGGTATCTTACCGAGCAGGTATTCAAGAAGCCTGTGTTCGTCACTGACTATCCCAAGGAGATCAAGGCGTTCTATATGCGGTTGAACGATGACGGAAAGACCGTGGCCGCGGCAGACTGCCTGGTGCCCGGTATCGGCGAGATCATCGGCGGCAGCCAGCGCGAGGAGCGTCTGGAGCTGCTGGAGAGCCGTATCAGGGAGCTGGGCATGAACCCGGAGGACTACTGGTGGTACTGCGACCTGCGTCGCTACGGTTCCTGCCGCCACGCGGGCTTCGGCCTGGGCTTCGAGCGCATGGTGATGTACCTCACCGGTGTCAGCAACATCCGCGACGTGGAGCTGCACCCCCGCACGGTGGGAAACGCGGAATTTTAAGCGAAAGCCAAAAGAGCACCCATGGGGTGCTCTTTTTATCTGTACGAATAAATATCCCCCGGCTAGGCCGGGGGATATTTATTTATTTTGTCGTGCTCTGCGCCTATGCCAACTTCCGCACCTCATACAAGCGCATTGATGGCATTAGTTACACCATCTACCCCGGCGAATGGATCATGTCTGTGGAGGAATTGTCCCGGTATTTCCGCACTCGCTTCCGCCGCCAGACCTTGGCCGCTTTGGAGGGACTGCAAAAGAAAGGGCTTATCAGTTTTCTTGTTCTCGGACATGGTAAGCTGGTCAAATTCAAGATTCGCGGCTGGCGGCGTCACAACACGATTCTCGACTACAATGCGCCCTGTCAGAAGGATAAGGAGGCCGAACGATGAAAAAGACTGCACAAGAACCCAAAGTGACCGAGAATCCTCTGTACCATGATAAGCCAGCACTTTCAGACCGGTAGAAATCGCCGCTCCCGCATGATATGATAAGCTTGAAGAAAAGTTTTCCTGTCCACGCAATGAACGGTTATTTTTGTTGTCTATATAAGTGAAAGGCCTTTACGCAGAAAGAAGGGAGGGCGCAATGAAAGACCATGAGATCATAGAATTGTACTGGGCGCGTAACGAGAGCGCGATTACCGCCACCACAGAAAAGTACGGGAACTACTGCCATACGATTGCATATAACATACTGCGTAACAAAGAGGATGCGGAGGAATGTGCCAACGACACATATCTCGGCGCATGGAATTCGATCCCGCCGCAGCGTCCGAGCCGTTTGTCGATCTACTTAGGGAAAATCACGCGCAACCTCGCTCTGAACCGTTATAAGCGGTATACTGCCGAAAAACGCGGACACGGACAAGTAGTCCTCGCGCTGTCTGAGTTGGAAGCCTGCGTTCCTTCGGAAACGACTGTGGAGCAGACCATAGAAGAAAATGAGTTGGCTGCCGCCATTGACCGCTTCCTGTATGCAAAGCCCAAGCTGAACCGTAACATTTTTGTCCGCAGATACTATCATCTCTATGCAATACGGGATATTGCGGACGCATACGGAATGAGCGAGAGCAAGGTGACGTCTTTGCTTTTCCGTATGAGAAACGAACTAAGACGATTTCTTGAAAAGGAGGGAATTATGCTATGAAAACCGAAGTTCTTCTTCGTTCGATCGGAAAGATCAATGACGAGCTTATCGCTGACGCGGAAAGCGAAGCAAATACCAAAAGAAAGCCCGGCTGGGCCAAGCTTGGAACAATGGCTGCCTGCCTTGCACTGGTTCTCTGCACCGGCATCGCCACACATGCCATCCGAAGCAATGCGACAGCAGGCACCTTCACAATGGATGTCAACCCCAGCGTGGAATATACGATTGCCAAGAGCGGCGCCGTCAAGAGCATCCGCAGTCTGAACAGCGATGCGGAAAATGCGCTCAGCGATGTTGCGTTGGGAAAGCAGAGTGTCGAGACCGCTCTAACGCGCACGGTCGCCGCCTACGAGGCCTGCGGATACATGGAAAACGGCGAAGCGACGGTTCTGATCTCTTTTGATTCCCGTCTTGATGCGAACGCCGAGCTAAAGGCATCGCTCTCTGCGGAGATCCAGCAGGCCCTGGAGCAGACCGATGCCGTCGGCACGCTGGTTTTCCACTCCGAACTGACGGAAAACGTCGAAGCAGCAAAGATCGCCGAGGAATTCCATGTCTCCCTTGGTCGCGCCGACTGGATCCTTACCGCAGCAAACAAAACCGGTCTACCCACGAACGAGGTTGCCCGCATGTCGTTGGACGAGCTTCTTAAATTCCAAGAGGTCTCCGGCATTTCTTCTGTCTGTGTATCGAAGTTCATCTCCTTGGAGGAAGCAAAGAAGATTGCACTGAAGGACGCCAAACTGGATGAGCTGACGCAGAAGATCGTGTTCACACGAGAGGAGCTGAACCGCAATCAGGGCAAGCCCTGCTACCTGCTGGAGTTCTACACCGGGACGAACCAATATTTCTACCAAATCGACGCAAAGAGCGGCAGCATCATCTACGCCGGAAGGTTCATCACCCTTGCCGACGCGAAGAAAATCGCCCTGGATGATGCCGGATGCGAGGATAAAGTCAGCTTTACCGAGGAAACCCTTGTGAGCGGCGGCATCAAAACGCCTTACTACCGGCTCGTCTTTGCCGATGCAAAAACACAGTGGACATACCGCATTGATGCGGTGCTGGGCATCGTTCTGGAGAAAAAGCAGAAAGAGATCGTGACAGCGGACTTCATCTCTTTGGAGGAGGCGAAGGAGATCGCCTTGAAGGATGCCGGACTTAATGAAGCTACACAAAAGATCGTGTTCACCCGAGAGGAGTTGAGCCGCAATTCAGGCAAGCCCTGCTACATCCTGGAGTTCTACACCGCGAAGAAGCAGTATTCCTACAAGGTGGACGCCAAGAACGGCAGCATCATCGAGGCTTACCACTTCATTCTTCTGGCGGACGCGAAGAAAATCGCACTGGACGACGCCGGGGTCAATGTGAAGGTGGTCTTCACGACAGAGGATCTGGTTGCCGGCGGCATCAAGTCGCCCTACTATTACTTCGTTTTTGAAAGTGACTCAGCTCGCTGGACTTACAAAATTGACGCCGTTCTGGGCGTGATCATGGATAAGACCTGCGATAAGATCATTCCCCTTGCTCCGGAGTTTATCGGCTTGGAAAAGGCAAAGCAGATCGCATTAGAGGACGCGGGACTTGATGAAGCTACCCAAAAAATCGTGTTCACCCGAGAGGGGCTGAGCCGCAATCAGGGCAAGCCTTGCTACATTCTGGAGTTCTACACGGACAAGTGTGCGTATTCCTACAAGGTCGACGCAGTATCCGGAGACATCCTCGAAAAGAAGATCGAGTGGCGTTCCCTTCAGGAGAGCGAGCCTGTTTCGGAAACCGTTCAAAGCTCCGATTCCAATCAGCGCAGAATAGGTTAACCCACGATAAGGGCCTTTTGAGAAAGTGCGTACCCGCAGTGGGCGAGGATATGCCCGGCGGCGTTCCAGCTATGGCAGCCCGTTCGATGCCGCAGCCATGCTGGGAGAAGATGGCTTCCATTCGCTCATGGACTCATTGGCTGCGATACAGAAGCCGTGAAAGCGGCAGGTGATCATATAGACCATACATCGGCATACATAAATTGCCAGGAGCCGGACTGCGCGTATCACGCAGTCCGGCTCCTGACCTGTAAGGAGACAATGGTCGAAAGTAGCCTAAATTGGAAGTAAGATGAAGACTTTTTATTTGGCGATACGCTCCAGGATTTCGATCAGCAGCTCGGTGGTGATCTTGACGTCCTCGATCTTGCAGGTTTCATTGGGCGTATGCACGTCAAGAAGCGTCGGACCAACGGAGATCATGTCCAGGTGGGGATTCTTCTCCGCGAAAGCACCGCACTCCACACCGGCGTGTACCGGCTCCACGATCATATCCGTGCCGGTCAGATGCTTGTAGGCCTCGTAAGCGATATGGGTCAGCTTGCTGTTGGGATTGACCGCCCAGCCGGGAACATGACCCTCGCTGTCGAAGGTGAAACCGAAGCTATTGGCCAGTGCGCTGCAGATCACACCGATCTGAGTGGCCTGATAGGCAACGCTGCTGCGGGCAAACACTGTGAAGCGCACCATATCCTCGTCCACGGACACCACACCCAAGTTGGCGGAGCTCTCCACCAGCCCGTCAATGAACGGACTCATGGTATGTACGTTATTGGGAACCGTGGTCATCAGCCCTACCATACCATAACCAACCTCCCCTGTCAGTACGCGGTCGGGCGCGGTATCACCGAAGGTGGTGGTGAACACCATATCCGATTCGATGTTGCCAAAAGCCTCCACGAACTCTGCGCGGAAGGTCTCAATGATAGCCTTGGCCCTGTCCTCCTCAGTGGCAGACAGAACAATGGTGGCGGTGCCAAATGCGGGGATGGCGTTCTTCGCTTGACCGCCGCTGAAGGAGACCACGCGGTAGCTGACGCCGCCCTGTCGCAGCATAGCCAGCAACGTAGCGATGCTGACCAGCGCGTTGGCGTGACCCTTGTTGATCCCCACGCCGGAGTGATCGCCCAGCAGACCACTGAGGGAAATGGTCAGCGTCTTGCAGCCCACAATAGGCTTTTCCCACTCGGCCTTGTGGCTGTAGTTAAAGAAGTCGCCGCCGGCACAGGAATTGCACAGTGAGCCCAGCGTTTCCCAATCCAAATTGACCAGATAGCCGCCGTCAAGATACTTGGGGTCAATGGCGATGGAGTCCATGCCGTCTTCCTCGTTGGTGGTGAAGATGGCGCGGATGGGGCCGTGACGCAGGGTGTCGTCCTGCAGCAGGTACAGGCACATCGCCACGCCGATACCGTCATCGGCACCCAGGCTGGTGCCGTCTGCGGTCAGAGTCACATCATCGTTGATGACCTTGATAGGGTCGTTCATAGGATCGTAGGTGACGCCCTCTTCGCATACGCAGACCATATCCATGTGTGCCTGAAAGATCACACGGGGTACATTCTCGCAGCCGGGGGTGGCGGGCTTGTCAATGATGATCTCATTCATGTTGTCCTTTTCCACGGCCAGACCATGGCGCTTGGCCCACTGGAACAGGTACTCGCTGACACGCTCCTCGTGATGGGAGGGGCGGGGCACCTTTGCCAGCTCCAGAAATTCGGACAATACAATATCTAACGCTTTGTCTTTACTCATAGCAAACACTCCTTACTGTGCGACAGAGCAGGCTTCTTCGATAGTCATATCGCCGGAGCCGGCCAACTTGGTATTCTTCAGCAGGGAATAGAGGATCCAGTAGGCCACGAAGGCGATGATCACGCCGTCCAGTGCGGAGGAGAACACCGTCACCACGCCCAGCGTCTCCAGCAGTGCGAAGCCGCCGCCGATGACCCACGCGATGATGCCGATCCAGTTGATGCCGCGCACGGGAGACCAGTTCTCCGTCTTGGCCTTGCAGATGACCCAGTAGTCGCAGATAACGACGCCCATGATGGGAGGCACCACCGCGCCCAGAATGCTGATATAGGTGTTCAGGAAATCCGCCAGACCGGCAATCGCCATAATGACGCCCAGTACGCCGCATATCATGGTGACCAGAGGACGCTTGCTGTCCTTGATGGAGAACATCTTGCAGGCGGCCAGACCGGACATATAGGCGTTGCCGGTATTGGTGGTCCAAGTGGCGAGAATCAGCACCAGCATGGCAACGATGGGGGGAATATCCATGGAACTTGAAAAGAAGTATGTGCCGGTGACGGTGCATTTTGACGCCAACGGGAAGATGCGTCCTATCTAGATCGAGTTTGACGAAATGCGCAGATATCATATCGACAAGATACTGGACATGCGCCGCGCAGCCTGCCAAAGTGTAGGCGGCGTGGGAGAGAGATATACCTGCCGCATACGGGGCAGGGAGAGTTATCTCTGGTTTAAAAAAGGCCGCTGGTTCGTAGCAGCGAAGGATGGAAAATAAGAAGGAGGCTGCCGGCGTTGCCGGCAGCCTCCCTTGCGTAGAGAAAACTACTTACCAATACTTGGGGTACTTGCTGGTGCTTTGCTGATGCTTTGCATACTCCCACCAGGGAACTTGGGTGGCAAAGTCCGTCAGCTTGTCCCAGAACTGATCGGCCAGCGTTCCCTTGTCCACGTAGACCGTGACAGTATAGGTCTTGCTGCTGCCATCCTCCATGGCGGCGGTGTAGGTCACGGCATTGGTGAAGTCCACCGTTTCACCGCTGCCAGGTGTCAGGGACTTGACACCGTTTGTGGCGATAACCGGGGTCAGCTTCGTCACATCTGTGCCGCGGGGCAGTGTGATGGTAATGGTATTGGTGGTGTTGTTCACCGCACCGACCACACCGTTGATGGAGAAGCTGGTGATGCCCTTGGCCGTCGTGGTGGCCGTCTCCCACTTGCAGGTGATGGTCACATTGCCTGCAGGCATGGTAAAGCGGTTGCCTGTGATCTTGACCGTTTCACCACCTGCCACCGCCAGCGAGTAGGTCAGAGAGCCTTCTGCCATCTGATAGCCGCTGTCGGGCGTTATGGTTTCACAGTACCCGTATGAGGTATATGTATCACTGCCAGCAGCAAATAGCTGACAACACGGCATGAGCGCAATGCCCTCAAACCGGCATTAAAATGGATGCGGCCGCGAATTCATTGTGCTCGGTATGTATTATTACCCCAAGAAGAGAAGCGTAAGGTAAAACTATAGGAAATGACCGCATATTCATCATAGTCACTAAAGACAAAAGACGCAGGGACGAGAGCTATCAGCACTCGTCCCTGCGTCTTTTGTTTCATGGTCTGGCTCCGGTATAGTCTATGTTGAATATATGCGAGCGTTGTCTGAGGCAAATGATAAGACATCCACTTTCTGCCTGCAAACAGTGTTCACAGCGCAAAGGGCGTTGGCACTTTTTCGTTTCCGCAACCGGTGTGTGCGCTGAAATGTCCACTCGCAGCGAAGGTCTTTTCTATTTGTAGATCGCATCAGGCACGGCGAAAGCCCCCTTACCTTGACGCCGTGCAATGCGGATAGTCCCGCAGCCGTCCGGCGTACAGCCGGGTGTGGGGCAGCTTTAGGAAGTGGATGGGCTGGACGACACGGGCGCGCAACTCACCTGCGCCGCGCACCTCTGCGTGCAGCAGCATATCCTCCACAAATTCCGAGCAGTAGTAGCGGTTCGAGCGCTTCCAGAGGATGTGGAAATACGCCAGGAGCAGGCCGCCCAAATTATAGGAAAACTGCTCCCGCCGCGCCCACATAGTCTCCAGCGTCGCCTCCAGCGCCGCGTACCGCTCCTCGGTGATCTCCACCGCAAGGATGATGGCGGTGGTATCGGAGAAGCGGCGGAACGTCCCCGCGTGGGGGGATTCGATGACGAAGCCGCCCCAAAAGGGGTTATAGGGGTGCCTGCGCCCGAAGGAATACATCCTCGTCAGATCCTGGGACAGACTGAGGGAGGCATGGTTGTACTCCGCGCCGGTGATACGCTTCAGAATACGGGACAGCATCGTACCCGTCTGTGTGATGACGATAAAAATCTGCTTGTGCATTCCGTTCAGAAGGCTCCTTCGCATGCCGGACGGCCTGTGCGCCGCCGCGATGTGTGGGTCATTTGCGGCTCTTTCCGACGGCTCTCCCGTCAGAAAGGTGCGTCTATCTTATCAATCACAGCGATGGATGTCAAGGCGGTTCTATGTCAAGGCCGCCTTGAAAAGTGGCGGCATACCGACTTTGTGACAGTTTTGTGACACTTTCTCCGCACTTTTGCGGGGGAAGTCAGAGACTTCTTCTGATATGATACAGACAAGGTTGATACACGACCTGAATATTTCAAAGAAGGAGCGTAACATACCATGAAAAAGAAAACAGTTTGGAGCCTTTTACTGGCACTGGCAATGACGGTAACGGCCATCGGAGCATCGACTGCGGCATTTGCCGCTGCGCCCAATCAGGCAGAGCCGCAGACCCTCATCGCTACCGAAAACGAGGATGCCATTTGGGATCAGATCGAGGCACTGGAGGAAAAAAGCGATGCCGTATTCCAGAGAAATGAAGCACTGTGGGACAAGGTAGACGAGGCCTGCAATGCCCTGCCTGATGACTACGATTTCGAGAACTTTGACGAGGCAGCGTTCATCCGCGGCATGACTACGCTGACGGAGGCGGAGAAGGAAACCCTTTTGAATGACATCAAGGAGCTGAACGAACTGGATGCCCAGATGGAGAAGCTGTATGGGCAGCTGCCCGCCTGCGACAATATGCCGCTTTACGAGAAGGCACTGGAAAAGGCCGATCCCAAGGTGCTGGACGAGATCGACACGCTGGAGCAGGAGTATGACCGCCTCTGCGAGAAGAACGCCGACCTGTGGGACAAGGTGGACGAGGCTTACTTCAACCTGCCGGACGACTACGACTTCGACAACTACGATGAGGCCGCCTTCATCCGCAGCCTGAGCTTCCTGACCGACGCGGAAAAGGACGCGCTGATCGCTGACTACAACCGTCTGGTAGAGCTTGATAACCAGCTGTGCAAGCTGTACGACACCATTTGGGGCAATACCGGCTGCGAAAGCGGCATCTGCCCCTTTTGACGGCAAAGAGTTTTTCTGATATGATTAACTAAATACGACGCCGATGCTGCGCCTGTGCGCAGCATTTGGCGCTGCTTTCTAGGAGGTCACCATGGGACATTCCATCTATTTGGCGGACGATGAAAAGAGCATCCGGGAACTGCTCCATAGCTTTTTGGCAAGTGACGGATATACCGTGCGCTCCTTTGAAAACGGCGACGCGCTGCTGGAGGCATTCCGTCAGGAGCCTGCGGAGCTGGTCATACTGGATATTATGATGCCCGGCACGGACGGCCTTACCGTGTGCCGGGAGCTTCGCTCTGTTTCCGATATTCCCATCATCCTGCTTACGGCCAAGGACAGCGAGCTGGACTACGTTATGGGCATCAGTCAGGGCAGTGACGATTATCTCACCAAGCCCTTTCGCCCCACCATACTGCTCATGAAGGTGAGAGCCCTGCTGCGCCGGGTGGAGATGGACAGGGGGAAACCAGCGGCGGCAGTAGATGAATTGCGCTATGGAGATCTCCGCTATTCCGCCACGGAAAATGCCGTCCTTTGCGGGAATACACCTGTTGCGCTGACCCAAACCGAGCTGCGGCTGCTCAGCTATATGCTGAAGCAGCCGGAGAAAGCCTATTCCCGTGAGGAGTTACTTAACGCAGTATGGGGCTTCGACTCGGAGGTGGAGACCCGCGTGACCGATGAAACACTGCGCCGTATTCGGAAAAAGCTGCTGCAAGCAGGCAGCACTGTCAGCGTAAGCACCATATGGGGCTTTGGGTATAAGCTAAAGGAGGCGGAGCGCACATGAAGAACATCAAGCTGCGGATCGTGTATCTGATCCTCGGTGCGGCACTGCTGCTCTTTGCCCTTTTCATGCTGGCGGTGAACGTAGTGATCCCCGCCCACTTTGTAAGCGAGGCGGAAAAGGCGCTGCGCAACGAGGCGCAGTATGAGAATCGCACCATTCCTTACACCTATGAGGGCGAGGTGTATGATGACGATTGGGACGACGGGGCGGAGGAGCATTTCTTCACGCCCAGCATTGTGTTTCTTGAGCTGGAGAACGGCTACCAGCCCAACACATGGAGCCAGGACACCTATCGGCTGGAGAAAAAGCTGCTGGCGTATTGCAGTGAACGGTCTGTTGTGCCCAATCGATGCCACGACTTCAAGGCAGACAAGCACCACCTGATCTTCATGCCTGTGCAGGAGGACTACGGCAATTCGGAAGAACCGTATTCCTATATCATGTACATAGATATCGGGCCCATCACCCGCTATATCGTGACGCTGAACTGGGCGTTCTTTGGGGTGCTGCTGGCAATTTCCTCCGTCATGTGTCTGCTGGGGTTCCGGTTTGGCCGTGATATTGAGAAGGAGGCGGAGCGGCAGCAGACCTTCTTCCAGAATGCCTCCCACGAGATGAAAACGCCGCTTATGGCGATACAGGGCTATGCGGAGGGCATACAGGCGGGCGTGATGGACACAGGCAGCGCGGCGGAGGTGATCCTGGAGGAAAGCGACCGCATGACGGAGCTGGTGGAGGAGCTCTTGGACATCTCAAAAATCGATATGGGGCGGCAGCAGCTTACCCTTTCCGAAACGGATATTCGGGAGCTGCTATACGACAGCATACGCGCCGTGGAACCGGCAGCCGCTGCCAGCGGCATTACCATCGCGCCGGACTTCCCTGAAGAACCCGTCATGGTCAAATGCGATGACACGCAGATCCGCAGGGCGGTCACGAATATCCTGACCAACGGATTGCGGTATGCCCACAGCCAGCTGTGCCTGACCTGCCGGCCCGACAAACGGAATGTGATAATCCGGATACAGGACGATGGAGATGGCATTGCCGAGGGAGATCTGCCCCACATCTTTGAGCGCTTCTACATGGGGAAAAGCGGCAAATCCGGCATCGGCCTTGCCTTGACGAAGGAGATCATTCACCTGCATAAAGGTACGATCCGCGCCTACAACGGGGACACCGGCGCTGTTTTCGAGATATCCTTTCCGGTGAGCAGATAAGAAGATCACCGCGCCGTCTTCGAGCGTCCCTCTTGCAAAAAGGACGGGCCTGGAAAGAATCTTTGCTGGTGCCGGGCGGAGAGTTTCCCGTGATTTCCTCTTGTGCCCACATTGTCAGAATGGAGTACATCTATGGACTGCAAAACAAAAAAATATCTGCATATTTATGACTGGAACTACTGGTGGGGGTACTACCGCTGCGGCAAGGACTGGGACCCTTTCGACGCGGCTGAGTTTTCTCTTTCCGAGGACGAGGCGGGAGAGACGCCCTTTTTCCACTTTGATTTCCATAACCTCTCCGCACTTCACCAGACCATTCGGGACGGTGAGTTTGTGGAGCCGGATAACCCGGATCATCCGTACTTTCTGGAGCAGGCAAGGCGGCTCAGAAGCGGTGAACAGGACTGGTTCGTCGGGGCGCTGTACTATCCGCTTTTTTCACAGGAGATGCATTTCTGCAACGCCTCCGTCCGGAGCGGCGTCCCGCTGACACAGCTGCTTTCCCCATCTGTACCGCCCTATTACGGGGTGATCTTTCTCCGGGAGGAGCGCCCCCTCACTCCGGAGGTGCTGACGCATTGGGCGGAGACACTGTCCCAACCCCTGTTCGGCCAGCCGTTTTCCTGTACGCTTGCACAAGTCCCCAGCCGGCAGGAGGCCATGGAGCAGTTTGAGAATGAGATGCGGCTGATGCGATGAACGAGCGCCCGCCGCGCTGTCCGGCGGCAGCTGCAAGGCCCCCAACGCCCTGCGGTTGCAGAATTACTTATAACGGAGAATACACATGACTTTTGAAATTCACAGTGATATCACAAATCGATCTATGACCATAGCCGCCCGCGCGATGCGCAGGGTGCTGCGGCGAAAGAGGAACATTATGTGGGCCATCTTCGGCTGGAGCGTCTTTTTATTCAACGCATTGCTGCTGATCCCATTCGATGGAAAGCCTTTTGTGCTTGATGTCAGAACGGTGACTTCCATGCTGGTAGAGGTGATGCTGCTGTCCGTTCTGCTGTTTCAGGACCGATTCAATGGCATGATCGCCCGCAAAAACGCGCTGGCGGGCACAAAGGAATATCATGTCGCATTCGGCGAGGATTTCTATTCCGTCGTTACGGCGGCCACCACCTCCACGTTCCGCTACGAGCTGATCGACGCACTGGCTGAGTCACAGGACTACATCATTCTTCTGATGAAGAAACGCTATGTGCAGCCTCTGGACAAGCGTACTCTTACCGGCGGGACGGTGGAGGAATTCAAACGATTTCTTGAGGAGAAGACCGGAAAGGACTTCCGGCATGTGAAATGAATGGATTTTCTATAACGTCCTTTCGCGGGCTGCATTTGCTTCTGCTTTTGCTTACGAATACGCTCAAGGTCGAACAATTGCAGTTGTATACGCAAAGGGCGTTTCGCTGACTGTGGTTTTTCAAAAAAGGAGCCGGCGAACCTCAGACGGAAAAATAGTTGAAAGAAATATTCTTCGATCTTTGTAACTTTTTGGCTTGCTGGGAGTCTAATATATAGATTTGAAGAGATGGGAGGGATCTGTGTGGACGGATTTGAGGTCATCTATTCTAAATACAGCCCTCTGGTTTTTCGATATCTGCTTTCCCTTGGCGTGGATTTTCTGAGTGCTGAAGAACTAACAGCAGAAACCTTTTATCGAGCGTACATCAATTTCGACAAATATAAGGGAGAGAGCAAAATTGAAACCTGGCTCTGTGCAATCGCAAAAAATGAGTATCGTAAGGATTGTAAAAGAAGAGAAAAGGTAACCGCTACGGAAGAAATAGACCGAGCCGCAGAACAGACAGATTTGGTTGACCGCCTGCTGGATAGGGATCAGGCGATTGACATATATAAAACAGTTCACAGCATGGCTGAGCCGTACAAAGAGGTTTTCCTGCTTCGGGTTTTAGGGGAACTCAGCTTCAAGGAAATATCACATATTTTTGGGAAGTCTGAATCATGGGCGAAGGTCACTTTTTTCAGAGCAAAGATCAAAGTAGTAGAAAAGAGGGAGAAATCTATATGAATAATGTCACTTGCAGTATTGTAGAGGATCTGCTTCCTCTTTATATGGACGGCTGCTGCTCTAAGGATAGCCAACAGGCGGTTGTCGAACATATGAAAACCTGCGAAAAATGCAGGGAAACGTATCGCCATTTGCAGAGTGATTTGCCCACTATCGCAAATGAAACGACCGATATGCGCTCTGAGGAAATTGCGCGTTCACTTTCAAAAAGAATCAAGAATCGCAAAGCGGCGGCTGCGGTGTTTGCGGTAATATTCTTTATGTTTGCAATGCTCTCTCTCTTCTTCGTAGGCAAGGCAATCATGATAATGAGAGGGCAGGGTTCACAGGTATCTCTTGGCAGCCTGGAAAGCGCGGTAAATCTCTCTGAGGGCGATTTCTCCTGTTCCGCCCAAGATATAGGTGCTTACAGCTTTTTTACCAATACAACGAGAATCATTATTAGAACCGACGCTCCCTTAGATGAGACGGTGACGGTTCGTCTTTGGAATACAGAAAATATGAGCGAGAACATTCTGTTGGCCCGCCTTGACAAAAAGCAGAAAATCTGCACCTTTACGCATCTATCCAGCCGGAACCGCTATGCGATTACTGTAGACAATATGCCCGATATAAGCATATCTGTCAGTAGCCGTCTTACATTTTGGGAGGCACTATCCCGGGCCTTGCAAAATGAATAAACGTTTTGGGGCCGGGTATGGGTCGCGGAGCCACGCAAAGCCAACAGCGGACGCCGTGCAAGAGCAGGCGGCTCCAGCTGAAGAAAACGAATTGCCGAAGCAGCTCGATCCATTTCAATCTATCAGTCTAACAGAAGCTTGAACCATGGGCGGCGGGACAGTAAACTGTCCCGCCGCTCTGATTTTCAGCGGGCATGTCTTGCTCGTGTGTAATGGCTTCCCGCGCCGAGGTCACTATGCCAATATTTTGCATGGCAAGGAGGTGCGTTTTCTCGGAATATGACAGAGTGGCAGCACAATTCCTCCAAAAATATCTTGACAAGATTTGTCAAGATTGATAGAATGGGTATATAACCAAAAAGGAGATGCAGGGATATGCTCATCACAAGGGAAACGGACTATGCACTGCGGATGCTGCGGGTGCTGCTGGACGAAGAGAAGCACTCCGCCGCCGAGATGGCGGAGACGGAGCTGATCCCCATGCAGTTTGCCTATCAGATCCTGCGAAAGCTCTCCGCTGGGGAGCTGGTGCAGGTGAGCCGGGGCGCAGCCGGCGGCTGCCGGCTGTCCTGTGACCTGCGTGGCGTTTCCCTCTACGACCTCATGGCCGTCATGGGAGAGCATGACGTCCTGTGCGCCTGCATGGAGCCGGGGTATGACTGCCGCTGGCAAAGCGAACACGGGAAATGCGACATCCACTGCCAGCTAACGGAGCTGCAGCGAAAGCAGGACGAGGCGTTCCGCGCCGTGAGCCTGCACCGGTTGCTGACCGGCGAAGCAATTCAAAAAGAGGAAGCGACCCAACAAACGTGATATAAGGAGGTACACCGTATGCTGTTTCAGACCACACCCGCGCACGAGGAGCTGCGCGCCAAGATCCGGGCCTTTGCGGAGGAGGAGATCAAGCCTCTTGCCTTCCTGCTGGATCAGAACAATGAGTTCCCTGACGAACCTGTCAAAAAGATGGCACAGCTGGGCTGGCTGGGGCTGCCGTTCCCCAAGGAGTACGGCGGCGCGGGGCTTGACATTCTCAGCTATGCCATCGCCGTGGAGGAGCTGGCCCGTGTGGACGGCGGCACGGGCGTGATCCTCTCCGCCCACGTGTCGCTGGGCGCGTGGCCCATCTTCGCCTACGGCACGGAGGAGCAGAAGCAGAAGTATCTCGTGCCGCTGGCAAGAGGCGAAAAGCTGGGCGCCTTCGGCCTCACCGAGCCTAACGCCGGGTCGGACGCCGGCGGCACGGAAACCACGGCACTGGACAAGGGCGACCATTACCTGCTCAACGGCGGTAAGATCTTTATCACCAACGCGCCCAAGGCGGACACCTATGTGGTATTCGCCGTCACCACGCCGGACATCGGTACCCGGGGCATCTCCGCCTTCATCGTGGAGAAGGGCTGGAAGGGCTTTGAATTCGGCGACCACTACGACAAGATGGGCATTCGCTCCTCCTCCACGGCGGAGCTGATCTTCAACGACGTGAAGGTACCCAAGGAGAACCTGCTGGGCAAGGAGGGCGACGGCTTTAAGATCGCCATGTCCACGCTGGACGGCGGCCGCATCGGTATCGCGGCGCAGGCACTGGGTATCGCCCAGGGGGCCTTTGAGCACGCACTGACCTACGCCAAGGAGCGCGTCCAGTTCGGAAAGCCCATCGCGGCACAGCAGGCCGTTTCCTTCAAGCTGGCGGACATGGCCACCAAGCTGCGCTGCGCCCGCTTCCTCGTCTACTCTGCGGCGGAGCTGAAGGAGCAGCACGCCCCCTACGGCATGGAGTCCGCCATGGCGAAGATGTACGCCTCGGACATCGCGCTGGAGGTCACCAACGACGCCGTGCAGATCCACGGCGGCACCGGCTTCCTCAAGGGCATGGAGGTGGAGCGCGCCTACCGCGACGCCAAGATCACCACCATCTATGAGGGCACCAACGAGATCCAGCGGGTGGTCATCGCCTCCCATCTCATTGGCAGGCTGGGCAAGAGCTCCGGCGGCGAAAGCCGCTCGGCGGCTAAGAAGCCCGCACCCATCACCGGTATCCGCAAGCGCACCATCTTCCGGGAGGGCGACGCCGCCCAGCAGGTCAACGACCTTGTGGCGGCACTGAAAAAGGACGGCCACGACTTCTCCGTGGGCATCCCCATGGATACGCCCATTCCCAAGGCGGAGCGTGTGGTCTCCGCCGGTAAGGGCATCGGCGAAAAGAAGAACATGAAGCTGGTGGAGGGCTTGGCCAAGGCCGCCGGCGCGGCGATCGGCTCGTCCCGTCCCGTGGCGGAGACGCTGAAATACCTGCCCCTTGACCGCTATGTGGGTATGTCCGGGCAGAAGTTCACCGGCAACCTCTATATCGCCTGCGGCATCTCCGGCGCCACCCAGCACCTCAAGGGCATCAAGGATGCCTCCACCATCGTGGCCATCAACAAAAACGGCAACGCACCCATCTTCAAGAACTGCGACTACGGCATCGTGGGCGACGTGATGGAGATTTTGCCTCTGCTCACTGCCGCGCTGGACAGCGGCGAGAAGCAGCCCGCGCCGCCGATGGTGAAGATGAAGCGTCCCACGCCGCCCAAGCCCACGCCCATCGGCGACACCTATGTGTGCGGCGGCTGCGGCTACGAGTATGTGCCGGAGCTGGGCGACGAGGACGGCGAGATCGCACCGGGTACGTTGTTTGAGCAGCTCCCCGCCGACTGGGTATGCCCGGAGTGCGCGGAGGGCAAGGATCAATTTGTGAAGGCTTGAGCCGGGAGGGTATGAGATATGTATTGTGTGCGTAATGTGACCAGCGACCTCTACTGGGTGGGCGCCAACGACCACCGCCTTGCCCTGTTTGAAAACTGCTTCCCCATTCCCCGCGGCGTCAGCTACAACGCCTACTGTCTGCTGGACGAGAAAACGGTGCTGTTCGACACCGTGGACTGGTCCGCCTGCCGCCAGCTGCTGGAGAACCTGAACCACGTCCTGGCAGGGCGTGAGCTGGACTATCTGCTCATCAACCACCTGGAGCCGGATCACGCCGCCTGCATCGAGGAGATCCTGCTGCGGCACCCCAAGGTGAAGGTCATCTCCAACGAAAAGGCCTTCATGCTCATGCGGCAGTTCGGCTTCCATGTGGACGACCATGAGTGCATCGAGGTGAAGGAGGGGGACACCTTCTCCTTCGGCCGGCACACCGTCACCTTTGTGGGCGCGCCTATGGTGCATTGGCCGGAGGCCATGGTGACCTTCGACCTCACTGACGGCGTGCTGTTCTCCGCCGATGCCTTTGGCACCTTCGGCGCGCTGGACGGCAAGCTGTTTGCCGACGAGGTGGACTTTGAGCGGGACTGGCTGGACGATGCCCGCCGCTATCTCACCAACATCGTGGGTAAGTACGGCCCGCACATCCAGCTCCTGCTGAAAAAGGCCGGTGGGATTTTAGATCAGATCAAGTATATCTGCCCCCTCCACGGCCCGGTGTGGCGGGAGAATCTGGGCTGGTTCATCGGGAAGTACGACACATGGAGTCGGTACGCGCCGGAGGAAAAGGGCGTGCTGATCGTCTACGCCTCCATGTACGGCAACACGGAGAACGCGGCGCAGGCACTTGCGGCAAGGCTCTGCGACAAGGGCATGAGCCGTGTGGCACTGTACGATGTGTCCTCCACCCACGTGTCCCAGCTGATCTCCGAGGCGTTCAAGTACAGCCACATCGTGCTGGCCTCGGTGACCTACAATCTGGGCATCTACCCCGCCATGCACGACTTCCTTATGGACATGAAGGCGCTGAACCTGCAAAACCGCACCTTCGCCCTCATTGAAAACGGCTCATGGGCGGTGAAGTCCGGCGACCTCATGCAAAAATTCGTCAACAACGAGCTGAAGAACATGACGGTGCTCAACGAGCGGCTCAGTCTCGCCTCCGCGCTGGATGAGGACAAGGCCGTTGAGCTGGAGACGCTGGCGGACGCGATTTTGGAGTCCGTGCAGTGACCGGCGCGGGGAGCGGAAGAAAGAAATAGGCTGCCGGAAGGCTCTGCCGCCTCCCTGCCGGGGAGACCGTATTCCGCGAGATGGGGCGGACAAGCACGATCCCGCGCTTGTCCGCCCTTTTTCCAAAAGAGGCACAGCGAGTCAGAACGTAACAAAACGAGTTTCGGAAAGGAGATGCTACTATGAATTACAGTGCTATGATCCAAAACCGCAAGTCCGTTCGCGCCTTTCGCGGAAAGGAGGTGCCGAACGAGGCACTCGCCCAGCTTCGCACCTACTATGAAAAGACCTGCCCCCGCCTTGTTCCGGAGATCGCCACGGAGCTGATTGTGCTGGACAAGGACGCGCAGCCGGCACTGGAAAGCTCCGCGGGCTACCAGCAGTTCCTCATCGGCGCGCCGCACTATCTGCTCCTTATGTCCGCCCGGCACATCCACGCGGGCGTCAACGCCGGGTACATGATGGAGGATCTTGTCCTCAAGCTGACGGAGCTGGACATCGACACCTGCTGGCTGACCTTTACCGACAGCGACAAGATCAAAAAGGCTCTGTCCCTTACCACCCCGCTGCAGGTGGCGGCCATCGTGGCCTTCGGCTACGGGGAAAAGACGGCGAAAAAGCTGCGGATGAACATTCAGAGCATGTCGCAGATCGATGTGCAGGCCGAGCAGCAGTACTACGCGCCGAAAAAGAGCGTGCATGAGCTGGTCCACATGGAAAGCTGGAGCAACAAGTCCGGGCTTGATGAAATGATGGACTTCTATGACGATATGCTCTGGCAGGCCTTCTACGCCGCCTCCCTGTCCCCCAGCTACCTCAACCGCCAGCCCTACGGCTTCCTTGTCCGCGGCCATAGCATCTATCTGGTGCAGCAGGAGGACGCCTACACCGACAACCTTGACGCCGCGCTGGATCTGGGCATCGTGCTGCTCCACTTCTCCGCCGTCGCCTCCCAGTGGGCGGGAAGGGTGCGCTGGGAGCTTTCCCCGGATGCACCGGACGGCCTGCCTGCAGGGCATCGCGCGGCGGCCGTGTGCCGGGTGTAGAGGTGCTGCTTTCAGCCCCTATTGGGAGCATTTGCTTCAGATAGAAAAACCGGCCAATGCCGGTTCAAAACAGAAAATCAGGAGGTGTTTTTCCGATGGCCATCCGAACGGTAACGGATGCGATCCGCTATGTAGGGGCGGACGACAACACATTGACACTCTTTGAAAACCAGTACCCTGTCCAGCCTATGGGGGTGAGCTACAACTCCTATATCATTTTGGATGAGAAGATCGCTGTGATGGACAGCGTGGACGCACGGGCGGCGGAGGAATGGCTTTCCAATGTGGCGCAGGTGTTGGAGGGGCGCAGCCCCGACTATCTTGTGGTCACACACATGGAGCCGGATCATTCCGGCAGCCTCATGCATCTGGCGCAAAGGTACCCGGAGATGAAGCTCGTGGGAAATGCGAAAACATTTACCATGATCAAGCAGTTTTTCGGCACAGGTGCACTGACAGAGGACCGTATGCTGGAGGTCGGCGAAGGAGATACGCTTTCCTTGGGTACGCACCGGCTGCGTTTCCTGCTGGCACCGATGGTACACTGGCCGGAGGTAATGACAGCGTATGAGGAAACGGAAAAGATCCTGTTTTCAGCGGATGCCTTTGGCCGCTTCGGCGCACTGGAGCGGACTGCCCGCGCCCCGTGGGCGCCGCAGGCGCGGCGGTATTATTACAATATCGTCGGCAAATACGGCGCGCAGGTGCAGGCTCTGCTGAAAAAGGTCTCCGCACTGGAGATCAAAACGATTTGTCCGCTCCATGGCCCGATGCTCACAGAGGGGTTGGAGGAGTATCTGCGGCTTTATGACCTGTGGTCACAGTGGAAGCCGGAGGAACCGGAGAGCATACTGATCGCGCAAGCGTCCATCCACGGAAACACCGCCCATGCGTCGGAGATCCTCAAGGGAAAGCTGGAGGGAAAAGGCGCGCGAGTTACCTTGTGCGATTTGACCGTGACAGACCTCTCCTATGCCGTGACCAGCGCATTCTACTGCGGGAAGCTGGTATTGGCATGCTCCACCTATGACGGAGGGCTGTTTCCACCCATGAAGGCCTTTTTGGAGCATTTGCAGACCAAGGGCTTCCGGAGCCGCCGGGTCGGCTTGATGGAAAATGGATCCTGGGCGCCCGCCGCTGCGCGGCTGATGCGCGCCGAGCTGGAAAAGATGAAGGATCTCCGACTGTGCGAAACGGAGGTATCGCTGCGCGGCGCACTGAACCAAACCAGTGAGGCGCAGATGGATGCGCTGGTGGCTGAGCTCTGCGCGGAGTAAGCGGCGGGAGACCGGACGGTATCCCCGCGCCGAGGCTGGCTTCGTCCAGCCGCCCGATGCATCAAAAGTGAAATGGCGTTGCTGATTTAGACGGCAATATGGTGCTGCGTGAGGCTGAAACCTTGAGAATGGATAAAAGCGCAGCCGCAGAGAACATCTGCGGCTGCGCTTTTTGCTGCACTTCCTTGCAATTTACAGCGCTGCCTTTTTCCATTTCCTGATCTTCGTCCGAAACGTTCCGAAGGGCGCGACGGTATTGACGTGGATAAATTTGTAAACCTCCCAAACCGCTGTTTTAGTGGCGTCATCCGCCCACCTTCTCATGTGCGGCTGGAACAGCTCCTCCTCGCTCATGGAATCGATCATGGTCTGGATAGCGACGATATTTTCACATAATTTGCCCTTCAATTCCGCCAAGGACAAATGGGCGTGGGTATCCGTGAACCATTGGTACAGGCCGCCCAGCTGGTTCCACTTGAATTGCTCCGACGGTGTTTTCACGTCCATTCCGCGCTTCTCGTCAGCCTCCCATTTCAAAAGCAGCGTTGTCCACCCTACCTGATATGCAAGATTCTCTGCCGGTGTCCTGTCCACACCGGGTACTCTTTTATCCTTCAGGGCTTCCGGGATCGTATCAAACTCGGAATTGTACTTTTCAAAGCTCTGACGGATCTCGTTTTTGAGATCCTCTTTATCCCTGTATGTTCTCAAGACAGTCTCCTTTACCGGTTCTCCGCCAGATATTCCTCCGCGTAGTGGACAGCCACCGCGCCGTCCGATACGGCGGTGACCACCTGCCGCAGCGCCTTGGTGCGCACGTCGCCCGCGGCGAACACGCCGGGGAGGTTGGTGCGGGTGGATTCATCCGCGATGATGTAGCCGGATTTGTCCAGCGTCAGCTCGCGTCGGAACAGCTCCGTCGCCGGGGCGCGTCCCACGCTGATGAACACACCGTCGCAGGCAAGGTCATGTTCCGCGTCGGTGTTGACATCTTTTAGCCGAAGCCCCGTCAGGCGGCTGTCGTGCAGCAGCGCGGAGACGGTGCTGTTCCAGCAAAATTCCACGTTGGGCGCGTTCATCAACGGCTCATGATAGACCTTCGTAGCCCGCAGGCTGTCCCGGCGGTGAATGAGGTAGACCTTTTTGGCAATACGGGACAGGGTCAGGGCGTCCGCCGCGGCAGAGTTGCCGCCGCCCACCACCGCCACGGTCTTGCCCCGATAGGGCGCGCCGTCGCAGGCGGCGCAGTAGTGAACGCCCTTGCCGACGAGTGCCTCCTCGCCGGGAATGCCCAAGGGGCGGGGTGTCGCACCGGTGGCGATGACCACCGTGCGGCTCTGAAAGACGCCCTCGCTGGTCTCCAGCGTCTTGATCCTCCCGGAAAGGCTGGCCTTATACACCTCCGCCAGCTCCGTCACCGCGCCGAAGCGCTCGGCGCTCTGCTGCATTTTTTCGCCCAGCGTAAAGCCGTCGATGCCGCTTTCAAAGCCGGGATAGTTGTCGACCTGCTCCGTCAGCGCCATCTGCCCGCCGGCGGAGAGCTTTTCCAGTATCACTACAGAAAGCCCGCTTCTGGCGGCGTACAGAGCGGCGGTGTATCCGGCGGGGCCGCCGCCGATGACGATCATGTCATAAATCTGCTCCATAGCCACGCCCTCACTGCGCCAGCGTTTCCCGGATAAACGCCTCGATGGCCGCCTTGGAGCCGGGGGCGACGACGGAGCCGAGCACCTCGCCGTCCTTGAAGAGCATCAGCGTGGGGATGGTGTCGATGCCGAAGCGCTGGATGAGCTGCGGCTCCTCGTCGTAGTTGATCTTGCCTGCCGTCAGAGTGTCGGCGTACTGCTCACCCACCTTGTCGAAGGCCGGGGCAATGCGGCGGCAGTAGGGGCACCACTGAGCCCAGAAATCCACCAGTACGGGCTTGTCCGCGTGCAGAACATCGTTTTCAAAGTTCTTGGTCGTAATGGTAAGCATCGTATATCCTCCTATTTGTGTGCAAAAAGTTGTGTTTCAATATCTGTAATCGTAATGTGCGAGAGATAGGCGGCGCATTCCTCATTCATGCTCCGGTACAGCGCATCCATCACGCCCGCCATGCCAGAGCAGATGGCGCAGTCCCGGTCGATGTCGCCGCTGTGCCACGCGCAGTCCACAAAGCGGGTATTTATCGCCTCCGCCACTTGCTGCAGGGTCAGGGTCGCCGGGTCTGCCGTCAGGCGGTAGCCGCCGTCCAAGCCCTCCCGGGTCTCCACCATGCCTGCCTTTTTTAGTCCCGCCATGACGCGGCGAACACGGGTGGGGTTGGTGCAGATGTTCTCCGCCAGCGCTTCGCTGCTGAGGGAGCGTCCGCTGTGGCTCAGGCAGACCAGCGCGTGGACGGCCAGATTAAAGGAACTGTCCATGGTTATCCCTCCTGCGATAATCTGTACTTGCGACAAGCACAGTTTATATTGTAACTATAACAGATACAGTTTGGCATGTCAAGCTTTTTCGTCAATTTTTTCAGCGGAAGCCCTACATAGCTGTTGACAACAGGGCGAATATGCGTATAATGGGAAACAAGAATAAGAATAGTTCTTATTTTGGAGGGGTGCAGTATGCCGAAATACGCAGAGGAGATATTGGCCGCCGTAACGGAGCTGCAGCAGCATCCCACGGCGGAGCAGGTGTTCCTGGAGATGAAAAAGGAGCATCCCAGCATTGCTCTGGGTACGGTATATAAGCACCTGAACGGTTTGGCGGAGGAGGGGCTTTTGCTCCGCATCACCGAGCCGGGTTCGCCGGACCGGTACGACCGGACGGAACGGCATGATCACCTGATTTGCAGCCGGTGCGGGAAAATCACGGACGTTCGGCTGCCGGATATGCAAGAGCGGATCCGGGAGGCACTGGGGCAGGAGATCCTCTCCTACGACCTCAGGATCCGGTATATCTGCCCCGCTTGCCGGGAGCAGGAAAAAGACAACATTATGGAGGAGAAGCACCATGAACGCTAACGTATCTAAGCTGCTCAACGAGCAGATCAACAAGGAGTTCTACTCCGCCTATCTGTATCTGGACTTTGCCAACTACTACGCCGCCGTCGGACTGGACGGCTTTGAGAACTGGTACCGGGTACAGGCGCAGGAGGAGCGGGATCACGCCATGCTGTTCTATCAGTATTTGCAGAATAACGGCGAGGGCGTCACCTTTGCGGCTATCGCAAAGCCGGAGTGGGAACGGGGCAATCACATGACCCCGCTGAAAAAGGCACTGGAGCACGAGAAGCTGGTCACCGCCAGCATCGACGCCATCTACGCCGCCGCGTACGAGGCAAAAGACTTCCGCGCCATGCAGATGCTGGACTGGTTCATCAAGGAGCAGGGCGAGGAGGAGAAGAATGCCGCCGACCTCATCACTAAGATGGAGCTGTTCGGCGGAGACAGCAAGGGGCTGTATATGCTCAACAGCGAGCTGAAGGCACGGGCCTACACCGCGCCCTCCCTGGTGCTGTAAGCCGAGCGCGGCTGCGGGCCTTCGCATCAGACAAAAGGCAGACTGCATACAGGCGGCCTGCCTTTTCTTCTGGCAGGCGGTTAGAGGAGACTAACTACATATAAAACAGAAAGGAATTCGGAGCTTGAACAAGGAAAAGGAGATCGAAACCGTTACCCTCATGGTGCGCCGGTATTGCCGGGGCGTACATGGGACAAGGGGCGGTGCACTTTGCCCGGCGTGTGCCGCCCTACTGGAATACGCCCGCAGCGGCGGGACAGATGCCCGCACGGGAAAATTTAGCGGCACTGTGAGGCCTTGCTGAGAGGCACAAGGCGGCAAAAGATAAAGAAGAGATAAGGACAACGGCTATGAAAGAACACAAGAATTTCTGGGACAAAAATGCCGGTCGGTACGACCGCTTTATGCAAAAGGATCGGGCGGCGTATGACGAGATGTATGTGCTGATCCGGCCGGTTGTAAAAGCTAAGACGGTGTTGGAGCTGGCGACCGGCACGGGGCTGATCGCCAAGCACATCGTGAACGCGGCGGCTCTTGTTGAGGCGACGGACGCCTCCGCGGAAATGATCGCAGAAGCGAAACGGGACAATCACTCGGCGAAGCTTCATTTTTCCGCGCAGGATATGTTCCGCCTGCCCTATGCGAACCAGTCCTTTGATGTAGTGATCGTGTCCAACGCGCTGCATATCGTGCCGCAGCCGGAGAAAGCCCTGCAAGAAATCAAGCGGGTTCTGAAGGATGACGGCGTGTTGATTGCGCCGACCTTTACCCATGCGGGAAACTCGTTTTCCGGCAAGGTCAAAGCCTTTTTCATGAAGCTGGCAGGCTTTCCTCTCCACAGCAGGTGGACGAGCGCGGAATACCTGCGCTTCCTACGGCAAAACGGCTGGACGGTGCGGAAAAGCGCTGTTCTGAAAGCATCTTTTCCGCTGACCTATGCCGAATGTGTGAAATCGGAGGTGTGATAAGATGTCATTTTTTGAGAACACCAGAAAGCCTGTGGGGCTTGGCGGGAAAATCATGGTCGACATGATGAACCTGGGGCACAGTCCTGTGGCACGGTGGGGACTTCACTTTTTGGAGCTTACTCCGGACGCCAGGGTGCTGGATTGCGGCTGCGGCGGTGGGGCGAACATGAAAAGGCTGCTGAAAAAATGCCCGCAGGGCATCGTCAAGGGCATCGACTATTCGCCCGTCAGCGTGGAGAAAACAAAAAAGGTCAACGAGACCGCCATCGCGGAGGGTCGCTGCGCCGTTCTGCAAGGCAGTGTGGCGGATATGGTGTTTGCGGACAACTGGTTTGACACCATTACAGCCTTTGAAACCGTCTATTTCTGGCCTGACCTGCCGCAGTGCTTCCGGGAGGTTTATCGAGTGCTGAAGCCCGGCGGGACATTTCTCATCTGCAACGAGAGCAGCGGCGATACGGACAAGGACAAGAAGTGGACGGAGATCATCGGCGGCATGACCATCTACAAGGACGCCGAGCTGAAGACGTATCTGGAGCAGGCGGGCTTTCACGATGTGCAGATACACAAAAAGAAAGGCTGGCTCTGCGTCACAGCGCAGAAATGAGGGAGAAGCAGACAGATGAAGGACAAGAAGCTCCTATTTGACCGCAAAAGCCATGTGCTGTATTCCCGGCCCTGCAAGAAGGAGATACGGGCGAAGATCGCCCTGCACTACCCGGAAGCGGAGCGGGAGACGATATGGGAACAGGTACAGCGGCAGTACGCGGTCTTTCTCTCCGACTGGCGCACCGATTTGGGCGGCAAACGGAACTTCCACAACGGCGTAGGCGGCACCTACGACTGCATCGCCATCATGAGCTATTACACGGTCTGCAAAGCCGTCACATCCTTCCGCGAGATCGAGGAGATGGAGGAAAATCTGATTCTTCCGACTTTCCGCAGGCTGCGGTTTGTGGACTGCAACAAGCCGTTCTGGAGGAAGCTGATGTACAAGGCGTTTGTTCGTGCGAAAAGTGGCTGCGACAAATGGCACGATTACGAGATGACGGTTGCGCCTTATAAAAACGGCAAGCCCATCTATTATGAATTTACGTCGTGCCCGGCAGCGGAGTTTGCTATCCGGAACGGTCTTACAGACATCATGCCTGCCCTGTGCAATGTGGACTACGCGTCCATGGAGTTGCTCCACGCAAGGCTGGTGCGGACGACCACCTGTGTGGACGGCTGCCGATGCGACTATACCCTCTGCGGCGATAAAGACCCGTATCTGAAGAAGCATCCCGAATACAGAGACGAGGCGGGCTATAGGCGAAACAAGTAACAATTAACGCAAAGGCGGTGAGATAAATGGAAACCTTTATCGGAATCATGATCCCTTTCTTGGGTACAACGCTGGGTGCGTCCTGCGTATTCTTTATGAAAAAAACGCTTAGTGATTTGATACAGCGTTCCCTTGCGGGTTTCGCCGCCGGGGTGATGGTGGCAGCGTCCATCTGGAGCTTGCTGATCCCCGCCATTGAGCAGTCAGAGGATATGGGGAAGCTGTCCTTTCTCCCCGCCTTTATCGGATTTTGGGTCGGCGTGCTGTTTTTGCTCCTGCTTGACCGTTTGATTCCCCATCTTCATGTGGGAAGTGAACAGGCCGAGGGTCCGAAAAGCAAGCTCGGGCGCACCACCATGATGGTGCTGGCTGTTACCTTACATAATATCCCGGAGGGAATGGCAATCGGCGTGGTGTATGCAGGCTTCCTCGCGGGAAATACGCAAATTACGGCGGCAAGCGCACTTGTCCTGTCCCTTGGCATCGCCATTCAGAATTTCCCCGAGGGTGCGATCATCTCCATGCCCCTGCGGGCGGAGGGCGAGAGCAAGGGCAAGGCATTTCTCGGCGGCGTACTCTCCGGCGTGGTGGAGCCCATCGGCGCGGTGCTGACGCTTCTTGCGGCGCAGCTTGTGATCCCGGCGCTGCCGTATCTGCTGAGCTTTGCGGCGGGCGCCATGCTCTATGTGGTGGTGGAGGAGCTGATCCCCGAAATGTCACAGGGAAAGCACTCCAACATCGGCACGATTTTCTTTGCCGCTGGCTTTAGCGTCATGATGACGCTGGATGTGGCACTGGGATAGGCGCGGCTGTGCCGCAGCAATGCCGGTCTGCATCCGAGGCTTACTTGGTAGAGAACCATGGCATTGGGGCGCGACGGCAGGCGGTGATCTTTGAAGAGCCGCCTTCGGGCGGCTTCTCAAGGGCTATATGGTTAGAGTGTGCTAACCAGCAAACATTCAAAGGAGACGAGAGCGGAGAGTTTCCGCACGAGGTGGGGCTGTTTCTCAGCTACCCGCCGGAGGACGTGAAGGGCTTCATCGCCCACCGCGCGAACGATTTTAAGTGCGCGGGGCTCTGGAAGGTCTACGGCAACGAGGAAAAGGCGCGTTCGCTGCTCGCAAAATACAAAAATGCACGGAGATCTACTGCGCACTCTGGCAAAGCGGCTCGAAGCTGGAGCAGCTTGCCGTTGCAGTTTGATCATATAACATCACAAAAAGAAAGGAATTTACGAAAATGAAAACTGCTGTTGTTTATTGGAGCGGCACAGGCAATACGGAGGCGATGGCGCAGGCCGTTGCCGAGGGCATGACCGCCGCGGGCGCAGAGGCTGCGCTGCTCACACCGGATCAGGTACAGCCCGGCGATCTGAACGCCTACGGTGCCATTGCCTTCGGCTGCCCCGCCATGGGCAGCGAGGTGCTGGAGGAAATGGAGTTCCAGCCCATGTTCGATGCCTGCAAGCGCAGCCTCGGCGGGAAGCGTGTGGCACTGTTCGGCTCCTACGGCTGGGGCGATGGCGAGTGGATGCGCACTTGGGAGAGTGACTGCGACAGCGCAGGGGTGAACCTCGTTTGCGAGAGTGTGATCTGCACGGAGATGCCCGACGACGCGGCACTTGAAGCCTGCCGCGCCTTGGGCAAGGCGTTGGTGGAGTGAGAAATGATGCACGCCGCTGACGATTGCTTCAGCGGCAGCTTGCGCGGTTTGCATTTGCCAAACAGCCTATCCGAAAAGGCAGGGACACCTCTTGCGGTGTTCCTGCCTTGCGCTGTATGGCGAGTATTGAAAAAGAATATGCTCAAGCATCCAAGACAGGTGAACAGAGAGGCACTGTGTTGAGTAGCCGTAAAGCGGAATAAGAAAACATGTTTGAATCGGCTGGTCCTTTTGCTGAAAGCACTGAGGCATTCCCTCTCGGCACACGGATGACATTGGGCAAACGGAAAATTCGCAGGAAAAGCAGGGATGCCTGGTGTTCTACATTGAAATCCCTGCGCGCTTATGGTACAATATTTTTCACAGGCGCTGTGCCGTCGGATTTGAGGCAAACTGCGTACAGGCAGCCTGCCTTTTCTTTCATCCGTCGGTTAGAGTAGGCTAACCTGTGCGCAGAACTGGAAAGGTGGAATGGACCAATTTGCATAAAAGTGTCTAATCATGTGTCGGAGGAGGTGGCCTGGTATGCAAGAAGCACAATATGATTTTCTTCATGGGCAAACGGATCGCAGCGACTTTTTCTCCCCCGCAATGCAGCAACTTTGTGGTATTATGAAAGACAATCAGGTTGCTTTGCCAAGCGATATTGGAGAAGGATATTTCCGCTATATTTCACCGTGCCCCAATATCGAGATGTATATCTGCGATGTAATGTTTTACAGGGACACAGTGTTGCGGGAGCAGGTGTACAAGGATTCTTTTTCCGTCATTTTCTCTCTTTCCGATGCGTTGGAGTGGAAGGCTTCGGGCAGAAACCAAAAAACGTTGTTGGAACAGGGAAATTGCTGCGTATACGGCAGCGGTCTGTTTGATGCGGAAAATATCTATGAGGCAGGACAGAGATATATAGGCGTCGGGCTGAACCTGCATCCCTGTCGGTTTCGGTCTGTGATGGATGGCTTGCAGAAGAAAAAGGCTTGCACCGCCTTTAACGGGGGAAAAAACCCGCCAAAACATAGAATCACCGCTACCATAGAAGCTACAATACGCCAGATATTGCAGTGTAACTACAATGACTGTGCAAAGTCATTGTATCAAGAAGGAAAGATACTGGAACTTGTTGCCGCCTTTGCGAACGAGATGATGGATCAGAATTCTGTTGCTGTGAAGGGGTCGTTGAGCTGGGCGGATAGCGAGACGTTACTTCGGGTCAGGCGACAGATAGATGAGGGATTTCTGGAACCCGTGACCATCGCGGAGCTCTCCAAACAGCACTTTATGTGTGAATCCAAACTCCGTGAGATATTTCGAAAGCACTATGGAATCACCATATATCAATATATGTTAAATCGCCGCATGGAGCATGCCTGCGAACTGTTGTCCGCGCCCGATGCTCAGGTGAAAGACATAGCAGGGTTGGTGGGGTACAGCAACATCAGCCATTTCAGCGACGCCTTCCGAAAAAAGTTTGGATGCACTCCGAGCGAATATAAGCGGAGCTTACCATTCTGAAACATAAAAGCAAAGACACAGGTGTGTTCTTTTGCGGTTACTTGGATGGAAATTACAAAGATTGCATCTTCCCTTGAAAAACCAGAATAGTAGGCAGCACATTTCGAGGAAGATCTTGCCCAGTGGAAACTATATCATTTGAAATGTGAGTTGCTCAGCAGCGGCATACACATTGATGTTAGTGCTGGGCGGAATTAACCATTCGCGCGGGGCTGCAAAACGAGCCTACGCACAAGTAAAACTTCGACCGCTGAAAAAGCAGAGCGGCGGGACAGATAGAGTCTGTCCCGCCGCTCGTGTTTTAAGGGCATATTGGCTTGATGAACCGGAAGTTACAGCGCCGCCTTTTTCCATTTTCTGATCTTAGTTCTAAACGCTCCGAAAGGAGCAACAGTATTAACGTGAATGAACCTGTATACTTCCCATACAGCTGCTTTTGTAGCATCATCAGCCCATTTTCTCATATGCGGCTTAAATAATTCATCCGCACTGAGCGAATCAATCATTGCGCAGATAGACTTGACATTTTCGTTCAGTTCGGCTTTCAACTCTTGAAGAGACAAATGAGCGTAGGTATCCGTGAACCACTGATACAGCTCGCCAAGTTGGTTCCATTTGAATTCGTCCGACGGCGTCTTTACTTGAAGCCCCTTCCTTTCATCTTCCTCCCATTTAAGAACCAATGTTGTCCAACCCACCTGATAGGCAAGGTTTTCTGCTGGGGTCCGGTCAACCTCATCAACCCTTTTATCTTTTAAGGCTTCTGGTATGCAATCAAACTCCGAAATATATTTATCAAATGTTTTATTGATTTCAGCTTTGAGTTCTTCTTTACTTTTGTATACTCGCAAAAAAACACCTCCATAAATTTCGGTTTGTCTATTGAGCAATGATTCTTATTATAGCATAGCTTTATGAATTATTCTATTACTGCACTGAGCATCATGGCGCTTTAGGGGAAAGACATGGCGTTTTCGGGGGGATTTTTCCTTTCGCCGACTGTATAATGGTAGGCGGTTAGAAAAGGTTGACCCCACACGGTTAAAAGACTCAGCTGTTCTGTTATTTCGCTATGCGCGCCCGTTGGTTAGCTTGCTCTAACTAAAGATTTATTACTCAGGAGGTCATCAGAATGAAAAAATTCGCAATGCTCATGTTGTACCTTGTGCTTGTGTTTGCTCTTGCAGCCTGTGCTGGAACGGATACCACGCCGCAGGGATCGGTCTCGGATACCGTCACGGTAACGGATATGAAGGGCGAGGTTGCCATCCCGGCAAATCCACAGCGCATCGTTGATGTAGCTGGCTTGACAGAGGAACTTCTTATTCTGGATATGAAGGTAATTGCCTCGGCTAATACCAGCATGTTCGATGGGGTGTCTGTCCCCAAACATCTGGCAACGCTTTTTGCCGAAAGAGGTATTGAGGTTGTCGGCAATTACTCCGGGTCTTCTTCTACCGGAGACCTGAACCTCGAAAAGATCGCGGAGTTAAAGCCTGATCTGATCATTATGAATATTCGCCACGAGAAGGTTTATGAACAACTCGCGGCTATTGCTCCCACGGTCATGATCGACGATGACATAAGCTATGTTAACTGGCGCGGAAGATTTAAGCAACTGGGGCAGTGGTTTGATAAGGAAGCAGCCGTAGAAAAATGGCTTGCCGACTACGACGCCAAAGCTGCGGAGCTTGCGGCGAGAATCAGGGATATGATTGGGGACGAAACCTTTGCTGTATTGGAGGCCAATTCCGTTCATTTTGGTTCCTATTACATCTATCGCAGCGGCGGGCCGGGTGAGCTTGTCTACGATGAGCTGAAACTCACACCATCAGCCGGAGTACCGGAGAATGTCTGGGGTGAAGTGGTCGATGCGGAATACTTTTCCCTGATCGATGCAGATCACATCTTCTTTTTTAGCGACGACGGCAGAGCTGGAGACACGGGGGACCTTGCCGTGTGGAAGAATATGAAAGCGGTCAAAGCCGGCAACGTTTACTTTGGTATCAATGAGGATCAGTATAATATGGCTTTTACGGCGATGGGGAAGGAACTCTATTTGGAAAAACTCGCGAACGCGATTCTGAACCATGGGGACGTTGAGTAAGGAAACAGGCGCGGTTGCGGGAATATCGCAGAGACAAGAGAGATACAAACGCTCCGCGCCAGCTTTTCTGATTATTCTTGCCGCATTGGTGCTGCTGCTTGGGTTCTCAATGGTTCTCTCCGTCTGCACCGGCATTGCTGGCGGTAGCTTCAAGGCCTTTGCGGAAACGGTTATGTTCCCCGCTAAGGCTTCTGGTGTTGGAATGATTATGTTGAAAATACGTATGCCCAGGGCGCTGGCTGCCGGGCTGACAGGAATGGCCTTCGCTCTCTCCGGCGCTGTGATGCAGGGAATTACCAGAAACCCCCTGTCGGACGCCGGCCTTCTGGGGATCAATGCGGGAGCCGGTTTTTTTGTTGTACTGTCCGCAATTCTGTTTCCCGCCGCACCAGACATCGTGAAAACATGTGCCGCCTTTGCCGGAGCCGCTCTTGCGGTATTCATGGTCTATGGTTTCGGCGCCGGCAAACATAGATCCGAATCTTTCCGGTTCATTCTGGCAGGCGCTGCTGTATCAGCCCTGCTTACCGCGTTGAGTCAGGCGGTTTCTCTGGCGTTTGGAATCGTGAAATCCCTTTCTTTCTGGAGCGCGGGAAGTTTGTCCGGTGTGACATGGCAAAGCTTGAAAATGCTATCCCCGGTGATTCTCTCAGCCAGTGCACTTGGTTTGCTTTTATCGAGCCGGCTATCAGCGCTGGCACTGGGAGAAGAAAGCGCCGCCAGCTTGGGCGTAAATGTCCGCACGGTCAGGCTTTTCGGTATGCTTGTGGTGTTGCTGCTTGCGGGAGCCAGTGTATCGCTCGTGGGAGGCATCGCATTTATCGGTCTTATCGTACCGCATATATCCCGACTTCTTGTGGGCGGTGATTACCGCAGGCTGGTTCCCGTGTCTGCGCTCATGGGCGGCGTTGTGCTGGTGCTGTCGGATATTGCGGCGCGCATGATAAACGCCCCTTTTGATACGCCTGTCGGCGCACTGGTATCCATCCTCGGCGTGCCCGTCTTTTTTGCGCTTACTTTCAGGAAGGAGGGCATGGTCTTATGAAAAAGAAAACCAGACAGCTCCTTATCCTCAACGGTCTTCTTATCCTGATTGTAGCTGCGGCTATCTTATCCGTTAACAGTGGTTACGCAAGAATTCCCTTCTCAGCTGCGGTTCACAGTATATTCCAACCGCATATGGAGGGAGCCTCCGTAGTCGTAGCGCAGTTTCGCGTTCCGAGAATCGTCCTCGCCGTTCTATGTGGGATGGGTCTGGCACTTGCCGGATGCGTTATGCAGACTGTCACGGGGAATCCGCTGGCCGATCCGGGGATATTGGGCATAAACGCAGGGGCGGGATTTGCCGTTATGCTGTTCCTGACATTTTTCCCTGCACTGCATATACGTACCATGGCATACCAGCCGATATTTGCCATAGCGGGCGGGCTTTGCACAACGGGACTGCTGTATCTTTTTGCAAAGAGGAACGGAAAACTCCTCCCAATATATTTTCTGTTGGGCGGCATCGGTCTTGCGTCCCTATTTTCTTCTTTTATGCTGATCATGGCCGCGAACATGGACAACAGCAGCTATCAGCTCGTGGCAAGATGGCTTGCAGGAAATATTTGGGGAACGAGCTGGCATCAGGTTCTTGCCCTGTTGCCCTATATGCTCATACTGGTTCCTTTTCTTCTTACAAAGTCGAACATACTGGATATTCTCATTTTAGGAGAGAATACTGCCATTTCTCTGGGGATAGCCGTAGAGAGGGAGTTGAGACTGCTCCTGATTGCATCGGTGGCTCTTACCTCTGCCTGCGTTGCCGTCAGCGGAGGGGTCGGTTTTGTGGGACTGGTAGCGCCGCATATGGCACGAAGGCTGATCGGAGGCAGACACCACGCCCTTATGCCTGCCTCCATGCTGCTGGGGGCGCTGCTGTTGCTTTTGGCAGACACGTTGGGACGGTCTGCCTTTCAGCCGAGGGAGATCCCGGTTGGTATCGTGATCTCCGTGCTTTCGGCTCCGTATTTTCTGTTCCTGCTCCGCAGGTATTTTTAAGGGAGGATGTCTATGCTTTCACATATGCAGGCAAAGGGTTTGTCTGCCGGATATAACGGGGAGGCCGTCTTCAGGGGGCTTGACTTAAAAATCACGGAAGGCAGCATAACCACCTTGATAGGCTCCAACGGCTCTGGAAAATCCACCATACTGAAGACACTGTGCCGGATCATTTCCCCGGATTCCGGCGCAGTATACCTTGATGGCGAAGCGATCCACAGAATGCCGACAAAGCGTGTTGCCCAGAGACTTGCGCTGCTGCCGCAGGGAGCACAAGCCCCTGCCGGCATCACAGTCGGCGACCTTGTGGAATACGGGCGTTTTCCTTACAGGTCGGCGCTAAGCGGTCTCGGCGAAAAGGATCGGGAGATCATCCAGTGGGCTCTTGCCAGTACAGGCATGAGTTCTCTTGAACATAGAGAAATGGAGAGGCTTTCGGGAGGTCAACAACAGCGGGCATGGATCGCCATGGCGTTGGCGCAGAAAACAGGATTGCTGTTTCTGGATGAACCCACGACCTATTTGGACATCTCGCACCAACTGGATATATTGTACCTTCTGCGCCGCCTCAACCGGGAAAATGGTGTTACCATCGTAATGGTTCTTCATGATTTAAATCATGCCATCATGTTTTCCGACTATTTGGTGGCGATCAAAGACGGGATACTACACAGCGCCGGTACGCCGCAAGAGGTTATTACCCAGCAGGCGTTGCGGGAAATCTTTGATATAGAAGCGGAGGTCATTACACATCCGGTATTAAATGTTCCGGTATGCCTTCCCTTCAGGATAACGGAACAAAACAAAAAAACAGGAGGTTCGAACACATGAAAAAAGGGCTGCAATCAGTGGTGTTCTCAGTGTTGGTGGGTGCGCTGCTGCTGTGCGCCGGATGCGGCAAATCGGGAGACATCTACACGGCGGGCGTTTATACGGCTTCCGCTGAAGGTTATTCCGGTTCGGTTACCGTAGCGGTAGAGTTTGACGGGAGCAGCATATTGTCTGTACATGTCCTATCTCACAGCGAAACAGTAAATATCTCAGACCTCGCAATCGATGAACTCCCTTCCCGGATCGTGGAGGCGCAGACCTGGGATGTGGATGCCGTTTCATCTGCAACATTTACCAGCGATGCCATTCGTGAAGCGGTCAGAGATTGCCTCGCGCAGGCGGCACTCCGATGAACCATTTGCGTTGCAAAGGATATTTTGCGGTGATAGAATGGGTGAGATGAAGGGCAAGTCAAAAAATCAGCCATAGCTGCTGTTTTAAGTGCTTTTCCAGCGAAGTGCCGCAGGCATTTCGCTGGAGATTCCATATATGGCTGTATGAACTCCCTTCTATGCGCAAAAGAATATCGCGAATCCTCCAAGCAAAGGTATATGTGTTTAGTATAAAATGTGTCACTCTCATTGACAAACTCAATATGCTCAGTTATAATATACCAGCGGTATATACCATCGGTATATCAGGAGGCGTAGGAGATGGAACGAGCGGAAACTCAAAAGAAGATCCTTGAGATTGGAAAAAAAGAATTTCTGGAAAAAGGCTTCAAGGACGCATCTCTGAACCAAATCGTCGCGGAGGCAGGCTTCACGAAGGGTGCCTTCTACGGCTACTACCCGGATAAGACCGCTCTGTTTGAAGATCTTGTGGGTGAGACCGCAAAGGAGCTGCTCACCCGCTTCAAGGCGGCACAGGACGATTATTTTGACCTTGTCCCGGAGGGGAGAGCAAAAGACAGTCTGGAGCTTTCCACCCAACACCTGCACGAGCTTGTCGCGTTCATGTACGACCATTTTGACGAATTCAAGCTGATCCTCTGCCGGGCGGAGGGAACGGGCTACGCGGATTTCATCGAGGTGCTGGTAGAACTGGAGGTCGATCGATCCGAAGAATACTACGCCCTCCTCAGAAAAAACAGTATGCTCTCCGGGAGCATGACCCGTCAGCTTCATCACATGATCACAAGGGCCTACTTTACGGCGGTGTGTGAAACCATTGTCCACGATATGCCGAGAGAGGAAGCCATGAAATACGTTGATGAACTGGCTATCTTTTTCCACTCCGGCTGGAGCGGACTTTTAAGGCTCGAATGAGCCTTAAAAAAATAACCACCAGTTAGTCGTCTCTAACTGGTGCGGCGCATCCTCCAAGAATCTACATATTTTTAGAAAGGAACACGGAATATGAGCAAACAGAGAAAAGAAAAGCAGCCGCCGGTGCTGGGCAGGCTGCTGGAATACGCCGGAGGGCATAAGTGGCTGTCCGTCTTGGGCTGCGGACTGTCCGGCGTTTCGGCGGCGGCCGGCATTTTCCCGTTCGTCTTTGTCTGGTACGCAGCTAGAGGCATTTTAACGCCGGGAGGCGGCGTTCCGGCAGGGCTTGCCCGCTACGGCTGGTATGCGCTGGCGGCGGCGCTTCTGAGCGCAGCGATCTATTTCGCTGGACTTATGTGTACGCACCTTGCGGCCTTCCGGGTGGTGACGAATATGCGAAAGGCGGCGGTCGCCCATCTCATTGATCTGCCGCTGGGGTACTTTAACGCCAATCTTACGGGGCAACTGCGCAAGCAGATCGACGACAACGCGGCGCTGACAGAAACGCTCCTTGCCCACACTATCCCCGACGCGGTGGGCGGGATCGTAACGCCGATACTGGCGGTGGGGCTGCTCTTCGTCTTTGACTGGCGCATGGGGCTTGCCTGCCTGATCCCTATGATTATCGGGCTTGCCTGCCTGATGTCCATGATGACGGGCGCCGGCATGAAGTTCTTTGAGGAATACCAGCGCGCAGGAGAGCGCATTTCCGCCGAGGCCACGGAGTATGTCCGGGGCATCCCGGTGGTCAAGGTCTTCCAGCAGACAGTTTACTCCTTCAAGAGCTTTCATGCCGCCATCCTCAGCTACCGCGACCTTGCCAGCGGCTACGCCATGATGTGCCGTATGCCCTACACGCTGTTTACGGTAGTACTGAACGCCATGTTCCTGCTTCTCATGCCCTTGGGGATGGTTCTCGTCGGCGGCGCGGCAGACGGCTGGGCGGTGCTGGCCGATCTGGTGTTCTACATTTTCTTCGCGCCCCAGCTTGCCTTTATGATGGAGCGGCTGATGTACGCGGTCAACGCACAGATGGAGGCCGCCGAGGCAGTGAACAAGCTGGAGGCGATATTGAAGGAGTCGCCCCTTCCCGAGCCTGCGGCGGACAGCGGAAGCAAGCCCGCAGACAGCGGCATTTCCTTTGAGAATGTCACCTTTTCCTATGACGGCGCAGACAGACCCGCGCTGACGAATGTGAGCTTCCACCTGCCGCAGGGGGAGGCGTGGGCACTGGTGGGCCCCTCCGGCGGCGGCAAGACCACCATCGCCCGGCTGATCCCGCGCTTTTTCGATGTGCAGGCAGGAGCGGTGCTTCTGGGCGGACGGGATGTGCACAGCATCCCCACCGCGGAGCTGATGGAGCAGATATCCTTTGTCTTTCAGGAGGTGCGCCTGTTTAAGAAGAGCATCCGAGACAACATCCGCGCCGCCCGGCCGGACGCCACCGAGGCGGAGATATTACACGCGGCGCAGCTTGCCCAGTGCAGCGATATTCTGGAAAAGACGCCGGGCGGGCTGGACGCCGTGATCGGCGCCAAGGGCGTGTACCTCTCCGGCGGCGAGATGCAGCGCATCGCGCTGGCCCGGGCGATTTTGAAGGACGCGCCCATCGTGGTGCTGGATGAGGCAAGCTCCTTTGCAGACCCGGAGAACGAGGCGAAGATACAAAAGGCCTTCGAGGCGCTGATGAAGGGCAAGACCGTGTTGATGATCGCCCACCGCCTGTCCACAGTGCGGAACATGGACCGCATCCTCGTCATCCGGGACGGCGAGATCGCCGAGGAAGGAAAGCACGACGAGCTTCTCCAAAAGGGCGGCGTATACGCCGCCATGTGGGAGGAATACCAAAAGGCCGCACAGTGGAAGGTAGGAGGTGCCGCATGATCGAACGCATCCGCAAAAAATACGCCATGACGGAGAAGGGCGCAAAAGACTATGTGGCCGCCGTGTTCTGGTCCGTACTGGTCAACATCAGCAAAATGCTGCCGGTGGGCGTGCTGGCCGCGGCGCTCTCCGGCATCGTAGAGGCACTGACAAACGGCACCGACCCAAGGGCGGGGCTTACGCGCTTTCTGGCCGCGGGCGTCCTTGCCCTCGCCGCGCTCTTTGTGACCTTCCTGATCCAGTACAAAGCCCTATACGAAGCCACCTACCGGGAAAGCGCCAACCGCCGCATCCGGCTGGCGGAGGTGCTGCGCCAGCTCCCACTGTCCTTCTTCGGAAACCGTGACCTGACTGACCTGACCACCACCATTATGGGGGATACGGAGACGCTGGAAAAGGCATTCTCCCACTTTTACCCCGCCATGCACGGCGCGCTCATCTCCACGGCGCTGATTTCCGCAGGCATGCTGCTTTACGACTGGCGGATGGCGCTGGCTCTTTTGTGGGTGGTGCCCGCGTCGCTGCTGATGGTCCATCTTTCCCGGCGCATGGAAAAGCGGCATATAAAAAAGGGTCTCGTCACTCGCCGCGCGGCCACCGACGCCATGCAGGAGGCACTGGAGTGCGCGCCGGAGATCAAGGCGTGCAACCAAAAGACGCGGTATATCGCTGACCTGAACCGCAGGCTGGACGAGGCGGAGCAGGACACCATCCGGGGCGAGCTGTTCACAGGCTCCGTGGTCACGGCGGCACAGTCCTTCCTGAAGCTGGGCATCGCCACCACCGTCCTCACGGGGGTGCTGCTCATGAGCCGCGGCGACCTGGCGCTGATCCCGTTTCTGATGTTCCTTATCGCCGCCACCCGGGTATATGACCCCATCGGCTCCATGTTTGCCAACATGGCCGCGGTTTTCGCCTGCGAGGTGCGCATCGAGCGTATGCAGGAGATTGAGAGCGAAAAGCGCATGACCGGACTGACCGAATATGATCCCGACGGCTACGACATCCGCTTTGAGCACGTGACCTTTGCCTACCGGGAAAAAGAGGACGTGCTAAGAGACGTTTCCTTTACGGCGAAGCAGGGACAGGTGACGGCGCTGGTGGGCCCCTCCGGCGGCGGCAAGTCCACGGCAGCCAAGCTGGCGGCCCGCTTCTGGGACCCGGCGGAGGGAACGATGCGGCTGGGCGGCGTGGATGTGTCCACGGTGGACGGCGAGGCACTGCTGAAGAACTACGCCATCGTATTTCAGGATGTGGTGCTGTTTGCGGATACCGTGATGGAAAACATCCGCCTCGGCAAGCGGGACGCCACCGACGAGGAGGTGCTGGCGGCGGCGAAGGCGGCGCAGTGCGACACCTTTGTATCCAAGCTGCCGGACGGCTACCATACCCTGATCGGGGAAAACGGCTCCCGGCTCTCCGGCGGCGAGCGGCAGCGCATCTCCATTGCCCGCGCCATCTTGAAGGACGCGCCGGTGATTTTGCTGGATGAGGCAACGGCCTCGCTGGACGTGGAAAACGAAACGGCGGTGCAGGCGGCATTGTCCGGATTGATCAAGGATAAGACGGTGCTCATCATCGCGCACCGCATGCGTACCGTCATGAACGCCGACCAGATCGTCCTGCTCTCCGGCGGCCGCGTGGTTGAGATGGGTTCTCCGGCCGAGCTGCTGAAAAAGAACGGCCTGTTCCGCCATATGGCGCAGCTTCAGAGCGAGAGCATGGAGTGGACGGCGTAGAAAGTGCTGAGATAAACAGGATTCCAAGTGCAATACTGGAAAACGAAGTGTCGAAAACAAGGAGGCGTTTATGAAAAAAATAAATAAATGGTCTGTCAGGGATGTGATCACCACGGTATTGCTCTCCGCAGTACTTATCGTGATCCAGCTCGTTGTCAATATGGTCTGCATGGCCAACGACTTTGTCAGCATGGTGCTGTCGGTGGGGATCACCATGTTCCTCTGCGCGCCGGTCTATATGCTCATGGTCAGCCGGATCGGCAAGCGTTTTGTGACGCTGATCTATATGACGATCCTCGGTGTGATTTTCCTGCTGATGGGCAACTGGTTCTTGCTTCCTTATTATGTTCTTGTGGGGATCCTCTGCGAGGCGATTCTCTGGAAGGAAGGCTCCTGCCAAAAGCCGAAACGGCTGACCGCCGCCTGGACGGTGGCGAGCCTGCTGTACAACGGGGTCAATCTGCTCCCCATCTGGTTCTTCTGGGACACCTACTACGATTTTGCACTGGCAAGCGGCATGGAGCAGAGCTATATCGATTCCTATGTGCGTTACTACACCTCTCCCGGCTGGCTGGCCTTTATTCTGCTGTTTACGACGCTGATGGGCTTTTTAGGCTGCATGGTGGGCAGTCGGCTGATCCGCAGGCATTTTAAGAAGGCCGGCGTTCTATGAGGGCGGACGCATCCTTTGCGGTGCCGGTCAAGCTGTGGGCGCTGCTGTGCGTCTTTGCCGGAGTGACCATCGGCGGGAATGTGCTGCTTACCTGCATCCTGACCGGCGGCGCGCTTCTTTATCTCGTCTTACAGAGAAATTTCCGCCTTGCCGCGTCCTATGGCTGCTTTTATCTGCTGCTGGCGCTGCTGCTGTACGGCATCCGCTTTCACGGGCTGCACATGCCGGTCTTTTCGGAATTTTATGTTCTGATGTTCTGGAATCTGTCACCGATCTTTCTGGTGTCATGGGATCTGATCACCACGCCGCCGGGAATGCTCTCCGCGTTCTTATCCCGCCTCCGTATGCCCACCCCGTTCATTCTCGGGCTTCTTGTGGTCTTTCGCTTCTTCCCCACCATGCGGGCGGAGCTAAAGGGTGTAGGCAGGTCCATGAAAAACCGCGGGCTGACCGCGGCGGGGCAGCTGCTCACGCATCCCGTGCAGAGCATGGAGTATGTGCTGGTTCCGTTTCTCCTTCGGGTGTTGCAGCTTGCCGATCAGCTTTCCGTTTCCGCTGTTGCAAGAGGCGCGGAGCGTCCGGGCGTGCGCGGCAGCTATTATGAGAAAAGGGGCGGGGCGCGGGATCACATCGCGGCAGCCGCATGTGCGCTGGTCACGGCTTCCTATTTGGTTTTGGAAAGGAGCATGGCATGATCGAGCTTACACGCGCTTCTTTTCAATACGAAAACTCAGACAGAGGCGTACAGGACATTTCCCTCTCGGTAAAAGGCGGCGAATGCGTCGTGCTGACGGGGCTCTCCGGCTGCGGCAAGACCACCGTGACAAGGCTTGTCAACGGGCTTGCGCCATTCTACTATCCCGGAGTTTTCAGCGGGAGCGTGAGGATAGACGGCAAGGACATATCAAGGCTTTCCACATGGGAGATCGGGCGTTTGGTGGGAAGCGTTTTTCAGGACCCCAAAAGCCAGTTCTTTTCCTCCGAGCTTGCCGGAGAGGTCGCCTTTCCCTGCGAGAATTACGGCCTGTCCGCCCGGGAGATACGGGAGAGGACGGACGCCGCCATAGAGGCGTTGCAGCTGTCCCGTTTGAAAGACAGGGCAGTTGACGTCCTCTCAAGCGGAGAAAAGCAGCGGGCGGCCATTGCGTCCGTATATGCCATGAAGCCAAAGGTCTTTGTGTGCGACGAGCCGACGGCCAACCTCGATGCCGCCGGGACGCGGCAGCTTGCGCAGACCCTTCGGCAGCTCAAGGCACAGGGCTTTACCCTGCTCATCGCGGAGCATCGGATCGACTGGCTGATGGGGATCGCAGACCGCTTTTTGTATCTGCGGGACGGCAGAATAGCGGCCGAGTATACACCGGAGGATTTGCTCCTTCTGCCAGAAGCAGACATCTTAGGCATGGGTCTGCGCTCTCCGCACGAGGGAAAGAGCCTTCCCGCTCCCTCCGTATTGGACGAAAGCCCTGCCGTCTTGAAGACAGCAGGGCTCTCGAAAAGAATACGCAAAGAAGTTATTTTTGAGGATATTTCGCTGTCCGTTCCAGAGGGCAGTGTAACCGCCATAACGGGGCAAAACGGCGCGGGGAAAACCACCCTTGCGCAGATCCTCTGCGGGCTGACAAAGCAGACAAGGGGACATATTTTAATAGACGGGAAAAAAGCAAGAGCGGCCGTCCGGCGCAAGGAGATCTATTACTGCGGCAACGACACGTCAACACAGTTTTTTACGGCAAGCGTGGCGGAGGAGCTGCTGCTGAATACCGAATTGACAGAAGAAAACAAAGACCGTGCCAGACACTTGCTGAAGGAATTTGGCCTTTACGAATACAGGGTTGCGCACCCGTCCGCCCTGTCCGGTGGGCAGAAGCAGCGGCTTGCCATTGCCTGCGCCATCTTTTCCGGCCGCAGGATATTGATACTCGATGAGCCCACCAGCGGCCTTGACGGGCAGAATATGCGCCTCGTTGCGGAAAGGCTGAGAAGCGAAGCACGGAACGGCAGAACCATTCTCGTGATCACCCACGACAGGGAACTGATCGAGAGCTGCTGCGATAACGTTGTGGAGGTCGGTACAAAGCCCAGCGAGGTACAGTGAACACCTTTTGCCATTGAGCCAAAGCGGGGCAAATGCACGAATGTTAGAATGACATTGACTATTATTGACGAGAAAACTCTGTTGTATTAGAATATCCTTATGATGGTAAGTGTAAGTACCCTCCAATTAAGGAGTGATATACAAGGAGTAAACCATGAAAAAGCTAATATGCGTTATGACCCTCGTGTGCATCGGAATTCTTCTGGTATCGTGTGGGTCAAAACGCCTTGACAATCCCAAGGCACAGTTTATTCGGGATTTTGGATTGAATATTGAAAAGGAAGACTGTGTGCTTGAGGAACTCTTCAATAACTATGAAGGGGTTCCTTATGAGGGAATAGCACTATATAAGCTGACCGTTGGGGAGGACGTGCGTCAGGCGTTCCTGCAATGGGAACGCTTTCCCCTCCCCGAAGCGGCTGAGAACTTTCTGGAGAGCCTTTCCGCCTATGTGGAACTGCCCTCGATCACGGACGGCTACTGGAAAATGGTGGATCGAAACCCGGGAACGAGCGCATACACAAATGTTTCCCTGTGCGTATACGATGGGGCAACGGGTGCCGCATACCTCTTGACAATGGACATCTAACGATAAGCAGCAGTCCCCCGGACGTTTCATTGTCCGGGGGACTGCTGCTTATATCGTGATCGAAACGCGGCACGGAATTTCCGGTTGATGCAGCCCACGCTGCCTCAGTTCACAAACGATGCGTTACCCAGCCGGTAGTACCGGCAGCCGTCCTCCTCGTACCATTCAAACGTACCCACCACGGTGATCTCTGCCCCCAGCTCTGGATACTCATCGGGATAGACGGGCTTTCCGGCGAGGGCAAACTCCAGCCCCTGTGCGCAGCAGGCGGTGGCGTCGGCGATCATGCAGGCGAAGAACATTTTGTCCGGGATAAAAGCACCGTTTTCGTCGGTGGCCTGGTATATGGTGAACTGCCCCTGCATTTTGACGGTTTTTCCTATGTAGTTATCCGGGAAGGAGATCATGCTGTTGACCTCAGAATAGACCATGATGCCGCTGAGTGTGGTCAGGTCAATGTCGACCGCGGCGGTGCCTTCTGCATCCTCCGCAGCGGGCTTTTGCACGGTATCCTCATGGCCGCAGGCGGCGAGAGTGCAGAGCAGCAGGGCTGCCAACAGCACGCAAAATAGTTTTTTCATCTGCGAACACCTCCCAATACCGTGCCTGCCAGCCATGACAGACCGAAAGCGCCGATCTGAACGGCGACGATGGTGGAGCCTACCGGCGTACCGGCGAGAATGGACGCCAGAATACCGAGCAGCGCACAGAAAACCGAAAGGACTGCCGCGCAGATGGTCACGCTGCGAAAGCTCTTGAACATCCGCATGGCGGACAGCGCCGGGAAGATCACCAGTGCGGAGATCAGCAGGGAACCCACAAGGTTCATCGCCAGCACGATGATGACCGCAACGACGACGGCGATCAGCAGATTGTAAAGCCCCGCCCTCGTGCCGGTCGCCCTTGCAAAGCTCTCGTCAAAGGTCACGGCGAAGATCTTATTGTAGAATAGGATGAACACCGCCACGACCAGCACCGACATTCCCACGCACAGCCATACCTCTGCGGGGGACAGCGTCAGAATGGAGGTGGAGCCGAACAGCGTGCTGCACACATCGCCCGAAAGATTGGACGAGGTGGAAAAAATGTTCATCAGAAGATAGCCGACGGCCAGCGAGCCTACGGAGATCATGGCGATGGCGGCATCGCCCTTGATCTTCGTGTTCTGTCCGGTGCGCAGGAGCAGCACGGCGCTGAGGATGGTAATGACCATGACAAGGGGCATTTTGTTGGTGATCTGCAGCACGGCGGCAATCGCCATTGCGCCGAATGCCACATGGGACAGACCGTCACCAATGAAGGAAAACCGCTTCAGCACCAGCGTCACGCCCAGCAGGGAGGAGCAAAGCGCGATCAGCACACCGACAATGAGCGCATAGCGGACAAAGGGATATGCCCAATAGAGAGACAGCTTTTCCAAGATAGCAGTCATTGGCTGTCACCGCCCTTCTTCACGTCAAACAGCCGTCCTTGCGGGCTTTGGAGATAGTCCGCCCTTGTCCCAAAGAAAACGGTGTCGCCAATATGCAGAATATGGCTGGCGTATCGGACGGCGGCAGCCACATCGTGAGAAACCATGATTACGGTGATGCCGTCCTCACGGTTGAGCTTTTCGATGAGCGTATACATTTCCGCCGTCACCTTGGGGTCAAGTCCCGAAACAGGCTCATCCAGAAGCAGCATTTTTTGCGTGGCGCACAGCGCGCGGGCGAGCAGCACCCGCTGCTGCTGTCCGCCGGACAGCTCGCGATAGCACCGCCTTGCAAGTTGTGTAATCTGCATTTTCTCCATGGCGTCCACCGCAAGCTTCTTTTCTTTTTTGTTATAAAAAGGACGGCTGCCGCAGCGTCCCTGGCATCCGGAGAGAACGATCTCTCTCACGGCTGCCGGGAAGTCCTTTTGTACCACTGTCTGCTGCGGCAGATAGCCGATCTCGTTTTTCCTCAGCCCATCGCCCGTCAAAATTCTGCCGCTGATGGGGGCCTGCAAGCCGAGGATCGTTTTCATAAGGGTACTCTTGCCGGAGCCGTTTTCCCCTACGATGCAGAGATAGTCGCCTGCAAGGAGCTCAAAGCTGAGGTCTTGGAGAACGGGCCGTCCATCGTAGCCGGCACAAAGATTTTGACAAGTGAGCTGAGCCATAGACCTACCTCCTTACCCCAACGCTTCCTTCAGCACGGAGAGATTCTTCTCCATAACGGAAAGGTATGTAGCGCCGTTTGCCACGTCCTTGGAGGTGGTGGACTGCATGGAATCCATGGTCAGCACCTTCTGATTCTTCCCGGCGGTGTTCTGAACGATGGTTTCCGCGATCCTGTGCTGTGCGCCCTCGATGGTCAGCACGCAGGGAAGTCCCAGCTCATCCACCTTCTTAGCAAGGAACGAAACAGTTTCAAAGCTGGCCTCGGCCTCGGCGGAGCAGCCCGCAAAGGCGGCGTAGTAGCGCAGACCGTAATCGTCCACCAGATAACGGAACGGGAAACGGTCGCCAAACAAAACGGTCTTATGGGTCGCACCGTCCACAGCCGCCTTATAGTCTGCGTCAAGAGCAGCCAGCTTGTCCCTATACGCCGCAGCGTTGGCGATATAGGTGTTCTTGTTGTCCGGGTCGATGGCACACAGCGCATCCGCAAGCGTCACGCAGAGTGTCTGGGCGTTCTTCAGGGACAGCCAGACATGCTCGTCCTTTTCCTCCCCATGGTCATGCCCCATCAGCTCATCAAGGATGTCCTCTATGGAAAGCGCGTCCTTCACAAAAAACGGATTGGTCTTGGCGCTCATCAGCGCATCGAAGCCGGCGTTGCCGAAATAGATATGGAAATGCTCCGCCTCGCCCGGCTCGTGACCGTGGTCGTTGAACTGCACATATTTGGGCGCATCGGCACTGGTGGTTTCGAACTGATAGCGGACGCTGCGGATCGTGCCCTCATCATTCCGCTTCGGCTGATAACCGGCATAGGTGTATTCAGCGGAAACGGTTTTTCCGTCTCCATAAGTGAAGGTGATCGTGTTCCCGTTGATAGAGATCTTCTCGGCGTCACACTGCCACGAGGTCTTGTACTTCTCCAAATAGGTGTCCTTTGTGGTCGAGGTGTCCTCGTCCTCCTCCGCCCTGTGTTGGCAGAATTTGTCCAGGTCGCCGTTCAGCAGAAAGGGGTGCAGGGACTTCCACGCACCGGCGAAATCCGAAAGGGTGCGATCCTTGATGTCATCCTCCGTGAGCTGTTCATCGTGGCTGTGACCGTGGTCGTGACCGTCCTCCTGCATGCCCTCAACGGTCTCCTCCGTTTTCACGGAATCACCCAGCGCCTCCAGCAGATTGATGACCTTCATATTCCTGTTGGCGGCGTTTTTCAGAGCGTTTTCCACCCAGCTATCGGACTCGCCGCCCACATAGACGAACAGGTCGCAGTCGGAGATCTTGACAATATCATCTGCCGTGGGCTGATAGCTGTGCAGGTCAACGCCGTTATCCAGCAGCATGGTGACCTCGGCGTTCTCCGCCTTGTCGCCCAGGATCGCCCTGACCCAATCGTATTCGGGGAAAATGGTCGTGACGACCTTCAATTTGCCGGCTTTTCCGGTATCCTTCGGCTTTCCGCAGCTGGCAAAGACGCCGGCCAGCATCATTAGCGCAAGCAGTAGCGCAGTTATCTTTTTCATAGGCTATATGTACCTCCAGATTATGATAAGAACGTAAAAATGGGCGCAAAAATACAAGGGTGACGGCAACGCCGCGAAAGCCTATCCGAAAACGGATAGACTACACCCTCGTAAGTAGTTCTTATTTAATCTGAAAGCTTGACCTTGAGTGAAACCAGAGTAAACGTGCGGACAAGCTCCACGCAGGAGGGAATGACGCTGCACGGGGCATACCTGACCGCCGCGGCGAAAACCGCGGCAGCACCGGCAAGTCCAATGCTCTTGAGCAGATTTTCACAGACCTGCAGCTGGTGGCAGATGGCGCAGTCCTCGCCGGAGCAGTTATGGTTGGCTTCGACCGCAATATAGACAGCGGAGGACAGCATGACAGCCGCCAGCACGGCTGCCAGCAAGCCTGTGATCAAACGAAATTTCTTTGTCATAGCCTGTCCTCCTTCCAAATACTATTCTTCCCGGCAGTCCGCGCAGGTGCCATAGAGAACTGTGTCGGCGGCGTCCAGCGTGAATTGCTCACTCTGCGCCAGGTGCTTTGCAAACAGGGCGGCGTTGCCGCTTGCCATGTGAAAGGTTCTGCCGCATTTTACACAGCTCATGTGCAGCGCACCCTTACAGCTTTCGGCGTCAAGGTACTGATAGTAGACCTCCCGCGTGCCGCTCTTGCTGCTGCGCCGCACTTTTTCTTCCGTCTCTAACTGTGCAAGGTTCCGATATACGGCGCTGAGGCTGATTTTTTCATCCACCAGCGCGTCCGCAATTTGCCGTGCGGACAGCAGCTCATCCGGGTGCCGGCTTAAATAGGCAAGCAGAGCCTTCCTCTGCCGCGTGCTGTAACTGGACAAGTCACCACGCCTCCAATTTGCAATTCATTTGCAATTTAGCATAACACGATGCCGCCCCGATGTCAATATGCAAATTCGTCGCAAATTAGCCGCCAACGCGGATAGTGCCCGCTCCGCTGAAATGGGCTGCGGCAGAGCTGAATGATCTGCGCTCCGTTTTCGGCGGCAAAAAGGCAGCGGCAAATGCCAGGTGAAAAAGCGGTAGAAAAACCTGAAAAGATATGCTTCACACTTATCAAACCCCAAAAGCTCTTTCAGAGCAAAAGGATTTCATTACGAACAGCAGCTGACCCTCCGTATGTACTGAAGCATACGGAGGGTCAATCGGCTTGTGTGGCCTGCTCAGTCGAGCAGGGGCTTTCTTTTCTGATGCGTCAACATATCCGTGCCCGGCCTATCCCTCAAACAAATTCAGGAGGTATCCGTAGCCCTCGGCCTCCATTTTCGCGTAAGGCACGAAGCGGAGGGCGGCGCTGTTGATGCAGTAGCGCACACCGTTGGGCGACTCCGGGTCGCCGGTGAACACATGACCCAAATGGGAGTCACCGGCGCGGCTGCGCACCTCTGTGCGGCGCATGCCGTGGCTCAAGTCCTCCCGTTCCACCACAGCAGGACTCTCGATGGGCTTTGTGAAGGCAGGCCAGCCGCAGCCGCTTTCAAACTTATCCGTGGAGGAGAACAGCGGCTCGCCGGTGACGATGTCCACATAGATGCCCTTTTCAAACTTGTCCCAGAGCTCACCGGTAAAGGCGCGCTCCGTGCCGCTCTCCTGCGTGATGCGGTACTGCTCCGCCGTCAGCGTGTCCCGGATGGTCTCCGCCGCGGGCTTCCGGTAGTCGCCCGGATCGATGCGAAGCCTGGAGAACAGCTCCATCTCCGCCCGGGGGATGTGGCAGTAGCCGTTGGGGTTCTTTTCTAGGTAGTTTTGGTGATATTCCTCGGCGGGATAGTAATTCTTCAGCGGACCGATCTCCACAAAGAATTTCTCGCTGCGGCCCCGCTCAATGCCTGCGATGCGCTCCACCGTTTCCCTGACCTTGTCGTTGGTGTAGTACACGCCGGTCTGATACTGGCTGCCCCGGTCGTTGCCCTGCCGGTTCTGCACCGTGGGGTCGATCACATAGAAGTAAGCCAGCAGCAGCGCGTCGAGACTCACCTGCTCGGGGTCGTATTCCACCCGCACGGTCTCCCGGAAGCCGGTGTCGCCCTTGCAGACGGTCTGGTAGGTGGCGTCTGCCTCGCAGGTGCCGTTGGCATAGCCGCTTTGGGCGTCGATGACGCCGGGGATGGATTGCATGAGCTGCTCCATGCCCCAGAAGCAGCCGCCTGCCAGATAGATGACATTTTCCGTGGTGTCCATATATATACCCTCCTCGCCGGACATATCCGAGGACTGTCCGGTTTTCTCCGCTTCCTGCGTGTCCTTTTCCCGCGGTACACGCTGCCGTTCTGCGGCGCAGCCGCTGAGCAGCAGTACCGAGGCGAAAAGAAGGGCCAATACGCTTCGATACATGGCGTTTCCTCCTTTCAGGGGGGCAAGGGTCACTCCGCCCTGTCGCCGTCCTGCCTCCTGCCGCGGCCGGGCCGCAGGACGGTATACAGCAGCGACCCAAGGACGCAGCCGAAGCCGGTGGAGAGCCACGGACTGGACGTAACGGCGCAGGTGCCGGTGGCGCAGCCCACATAGCGGTAGTACAGCCACCCTCCGGCACTGCCCACCAGAGGCAGGGCAATGACGCGCAGAATGCTCGTCAGCTTACAGTTCTTTTTCTTCATAATAGCCTCCCTTTGAAGATATTGGATCAGCCCATATCGGCAGCCAGTGCCTTGTCGATCTGGGCTTGCAGCGCCTCGGCCTGCGCCTTGCCGGTGACAGCGCCGACGATGGGATCACCCACGATGCGGCCGCTGCGGTTGACCACATAGGTGGTGGGATAGGCGTAGATGCTCTCCACGAACTTGCCCGCCTCGCTGCCGGAATCGAAGTATACGTTCTGATAGGTGGCACCGCTCTGGGTCAGCACATCCTTGGCGTCAGAGATAGCCGCCTCGTTGCCGTCCAGCGTAAAAGCGTTGATGCCGATCAGCGCACCGCCCTTACCGGAAAGATCCTTGTTCAGCGCGTCCAGATCGCCCAACTCGCCCACACAGGGACCGCAGGTGGTGAACCAGAAATTCACCACGGTGACGGCATTGCCGGAGAACAGATCGCTGCTCTTTACCGTATTCCCGTCCAGATCCTTGCCCTCAAAGGCAGGGAACTTCGGCAGGCTGCTGTCATCCGTCTTGCTGCCCGTGCTGCCGCTATCGGTCTTATTGCCTGTGTTTCCGCTGTCGGTTTTATTGTCCGTACTGCCGCTGTCGGTTTTGTTGTCCTTATTGCCGCCGTCGGGCATCGTGTCCATATCCTTGTCCGTCGGCATATTCATATCGCTGTCCAGAGATTTTTGCATGATCTCGGGATACTTTTCCTCCAGTGCGGCCAGCTTGTTTCCGATGTCGCGGATCTTCTCCGCCTCACTCTGAAGCAGCTTCAGCTCGTCTGATGAAAACTGATCCTTGGCGGCGTCGATGGTTTCCAGCAGGAAGTCGCCGTAGTTTTTGCCGTCCTCCATCATGATCTTACCCTTGTCCGCTGCCATAAAGACCTTTTCCCAAAGTGCTGTGTTCTCCGCCAGAATAGCAGCCTCCTGCGCTGTCAGTTCCTTGTGCATGGCGGCTGCCTCCTCGGCGTTCTTCGGCTCGTTGTCCATGCCGTCCATGTGATCGCCGCCCTTTGCGCCGCAGGCGGCCAGAGAGAGCACCAGCACGACTGCCAACAGCAATGTCATTAGTTTCTTCGTGTTCATGTTCGTTCCTCCTTGCTCTTTGTCGTCGTTCTTCTGCGGCGTTTCTGCCGCAAGGACTGTTTATTTTTACTGTCTCCACGGCCGCAGCGGAAGAGGGCGGCATTGGTGGGACAGACACGCTGCATTCTATTACCATAATAAAGTGAATGGGTTAAAATCCTTGTTAAGAACGGGGATTTAATGGAAATATATCTTATATTTGCTGAAAATAAAGCGATTGGGGCAAAAAGGCAGGGGCAGCAAGAAGAGAGTACCCGCGAAAAAGAATCAAACCTAAAAGCTGCGCGGCTGCGAAGAGCGTTCTCCCCGCAGCCGCGCAGCCGTTTGTAAAGTTCTCTGCTTTTAATGCAAGACCTGCATCTCCGGGTTCTTTTCCCCGAATTTCTCCCGCAGCGCGCTGCAGATATCCTCCCGGGACTTGCCCTGCTTCTCACCGTTTTTAATGAGCTTGTACGCCTGAAACAGTGCCGAGGGGCCGATCTCGCTGCTGAAAAAGCCGATGCCCTGATTCCATGCCAGCAGCTCGAACACGTCGTCCAGCGCGGCGCTTTCCACGCCGTGGATATATGCCTTTACCAGCTCCCGCGCCGCCTGCCGCATCCGGCCCGCACCGACAGCGTTGGTCAGGGACAGCAGCAGCCGCGTTTCGTAGGGCAGTACGCGCTTCTCGCTCTGCCATGTGGTCTCCCAAAAATCCACGGCGATCTGCCCCAGCTTTTCATCGATCATGGGATAGTTCAAAAGAGCCAGCGGCTTGAAGGGAGCGGAGCTGTCGCCTTCCTTCTTCTCCACACGGCAGAACCAGACATGGAACTCCGCCTCACCCCGCTGCTCGGTGTAGTGCTCGTAGCCCAAGCCCTCCATGACAGCGTACAGTGGATGCGGCTCAAAGGTCTGAATGATGTGTAACCCTTCGCCCACCTCCAACGCTTCGGCTCGTTTCCTCAGCCCTTCAAAAAAGCTGCCCTGTATATGGCGCACATCCATGGTCTGAAACCCCTGCGCCTTATCCTTCCAGTTTTCGTAGATCAAGTTAACAAACAGGTTTAGATGCCATGCGGTGAAAACCGCATGGCATCACGCCTTTTCGGGGTTTTCCACACCCTGATTTTACCGGTTTTGAGCATGGATGTCAGAGCCGTCCGAGAGGCGTTCGACGTGATTTGAACCCCTCTTTTTCTGCTTTCTGGCGAAATAATCGGATGCAGCCCCCTTTTGTACGAGGAAGTCTCTCGCAAAAGGGGGCTTTTTTCATGAAAAAATTTCACAAAGTTTAGAGCGTCGGTTTGTTGGTTTCGTAAAACCATCGAACCAGCGCTCTTTTTGCGTTTCAGGACAGATCAAGGGCGGCAGCCCAGAGAGGAGCAGTATATGCGAAAACCAACAAGGCCACTGGCGCGGCGGATCGATGAGCGACAGCCAGCGCCCTACCAGCAGATCTCGCCGGAGCCGGTATTCTGCAATGAGCACGAGCGGTGTCAGGGCTGTCCCTACCCACGCCACGGCATCGTCTGCTGGCACCGGGGTGGAGGCTGTCTGCGCACGGATATGGAAGAAATAGAAAGGAGACGCAAATGATGATTCAAGCGGTTCTCAGTAACCCCAACCACCCGGACTACGGCGTGGTGACCATTCCCTTCCCTATCCCCCACGACCAGTATGCGCACTGCATGGAGCTGTTGGAGGCGTTGGAAATCGGTGACGCGGTCAAGGCAGACTGCAAGGTGGAGAAGGTCGACAGCTTCTACACTGTTCTCAAGCGAGTGGAAATGCTCACGGTCAATGTGGAGGAACTGAATTACCTCGCCAAGCGGCTGGACAGCTTCGACACCGGCGAGGCCGCACAGTTTCAGGCGATGGCTCACAAGTTGGATCTTTTCGAGCTGAAGGATCTCATCAACCTGACCTTCTGCTGCCAACAGGCCACGGTCATCACCGACTTTTCCGACCTCGCCGCCATCGGCCGCGACCACTACATGAACCTGCACGGCGGCAGTGCCAAAACAGAGGAATTGGATGCGCTGGATGGCGAGGAAACCGCAAGACGGCTCATCGAAAGCGGCGGCGGCACGATCACGCCCTACGGTGTGGTCTACGACAACGGCATGAAGCTGGAACAGGTCTACGATGGCCGGTTCTTTCCCTGCTATTACTATGAGCCGAATGCCATCACCGTTGCGGTGACCTCCAAAAGTGAGCTGGAGGACACGGAGCACATCACATGGCTGTACCTCCCCATGGAGCGGGAGGAGGTCGACCGCGCTCTCCTTCGTGGGGGCATCACAGATCCATCGGAGATTCGTCTGAGCTTGGAGGACAGCCAACTCCCCAACGAGGTGGATGTCCTGTTGGATATGGAGTACGAAACCCTCTCCGACCTCAACGAACTGGCAGCGGCAACGGATGGGTTATCAAAAGCGGATATGGAAAAGCTGGGTGCCGTGGTCATGCTGGCAAAGCCAAAGTCCGCGGCACAGATCAAAAATCTCGCGGAAAGCCTTGATCTCTTTGACTTCGCTCCCGGTGCGCATACGTCGCAGGAATACGGCAAGTACATGATCCGTCAGTCCGGTCATTTCGAGTATGACGAAAATCTCGACGCTTTTTACGACTATGAAAAGTACGGCACGGAGCGCATGAATGAGGAAGACGGGATGTTCACCGACCGGGGCTACATCGCCTATAAGGGCTATACCAGCATGGAGGAAGTGATGAACGGCAGCCAGAGCAACCACATGGCGATGGGAGGGCTTTCACGATGATCATTCAAGCAGAACTGAAGTGTAAGCAGACCGGGTGCGAGGCAGGCCCCTGTGCCGTGGATAAGGTCATCGAGCTGCCAAGCCCGCGGTTTCAGCAGTTCAGCCGCGCACTGCTGGCTGATTACGATTTCATCGCAGAGAATAAAAACGCCATCCGGCACGATGAGGATGCCAGGCACTGTCTGCTCATCCTCGACGCGGATGGAACGGACGGTTTCCTTGTTGACCCGCAGGGGCACAACTATGCCCGGTACAGTGCCTTTGTCCCCAACGCCCGCAGTTTGCTGACACCGGATATGGGGATCGACCGCAGCTATCTTTCGCCGGCAGAGCCTTGGCGGGATGAGAGCAGGGATGAAATGCTCCGCATGACGCTGCGCGTCAATGGAAAGCCGGACTACACCCTCGTCCTCCCCGCTGACGAGGAATACCTCGACGCTGTGAAGGCTTACCTCGATATTGATGTTTTCGCGGACGCCCTGCTCTGTGATATTCGCTTCAAGGTGCCATACATCGGTGAGCTGATCCGCGATACGGATTGCCCCGCCGTGGAGGATTACAACGATTTTGCCGAAGCATTGGAGGACATCTGGCAAAAGGACGGCATGCTACTGACCTACGCCGCCGTGCTGGAGGTGGAGAAGCCGGAAACCCTACACCGTGCCTGTGAACTCCTGCGAAATCTGGACAACTACCAGCGCATCGTGGAAGGAGCCTACGGTTACGGTCAGCAGCGATTGCAGGAAACGCTGGGGCTGGATGATGAAGCCATCTACGAGTTGGAGGGCTATATGGATTTTGAGCAATACGGTCAGGACTGCATGGAAAACGACGGTGTGACAAAAACAGAGTTCGGCCTGCTGCGCCGCTTGGACCCGCCCTTTCCGGAGCAGCGGCAGGGACAGAGGATGATGTAAGTAAAAGCGGCTCGATCCGTTTGGAACGAGCCGCTTGATAGGCAGATAAACTGGAAATCGTCATCTTAATTCATTACCTTCGGCATCTAAGAATTCAAATTGCAGAGTGGAATTTGTATGGTCAGAAAGATAGAAGAAAACATACGGATAAGTATCATCCGGTATTACTTCTTCGTACACTTCATTTCCGGATGTGAATCTAACACTTTTACAATTTGTATTGTTTACTATAAACGCATATCCATCACCCCATTGAATATATGCAATGTCTCCGATTCTATCATCAATGGGCTTATAGGTTCGGATAAAAGTGTATTCAGCAGCATCCTCTTTTACCTCAACTTCCATGGGCAAATAATAGTGCTTCTGATATTCATTTCCTGAGATAAACCAAGCGATTGCTCTATTGTCATTGCCACACATTCCTGCATACTGCAAATCAATGGTATCGGAATCAGAAATCGGTATTTCTTCTCTTGCTTTTTCTATTAGTCCATCTGTGCCTTTGAGTGTCTTTCCACAAGCTGATAATGATAAAACCATAGTTATTATAAGAAATACAGCAATTTCTCTTTTCATTTTGTCCTCCCTGTTCTCTCAAATTTCGATTAGTCAGCCACATCATAGCATATCCCCCAAAATGTGTAAAGCCAAATTCCACACCGAAAGGAGATCTTAACCTTGAAAGATGCAACGCAATTTCATATCCGACCTGCCCGCCCAGAGGAGGCGGGCTTATTTTATACCCCGCACCCCGAAGAAGATAAGCGGCTGGGTACCGTTGGCCACGTCCGGATGGACTTCGGGCGCAGCGGCAATGAGTTCTGGCATACATGGTGGCCCCGCGGCCCGGAGGAGCTAAACAGCCCCGCATTCAAGCTGGAGCTGCAGGAGGTCGTGGACACGCTGCGGGAGAGTGTGCTGAAAAGCCGCTTTGCTATGGAGCGTTTTTGCTATGAACACGGCGGCAAAATCAGCGGCGGCTGGACACAAAACTACGGTTACATCGTGGAAACCGAGCATTACCGCTACTGCCTGCGGTGCAATCCGTCCCCCGGAGATTACAACTGCTACTGTACGGCCTATGATCTGGATGTCCAGCGGCAGAACATGGCGCGGGAAGAAGTGCCTCACATGGAGATGGGAGGCATGCAACCCCGGAACACGCGACGCGGCCTGTGGCCTACGCCAGCCGTCAGGAACTGTTCCTAAGTATCAGCAAAAGATATGGCAAGAGCAGCGACCAGCCCGCACAGGCGCAGCAGGCATCGACCACACAGAGAAAAGCGCCTCGCTCGGCCATGGGGCTCTACAGTGAGGACACAAGGCCATGAGCTACTTTGGAAGCATCTATGCAGATCAGGAGCTGTCTCATCGCGCCAGGACAGTCTATATGTACCTCAAGGATCGGTCTGACGCGGGGAATACCTGTTGGCCCAGCGTCCGCAGGATCGCGGAGGACTTGAAGCTGTCACGCCGCACCGTGCAGCGGGCGTTGACAGATTTGGAACGTCACGGTTTCCTGGAGCGCACACACCGCTGCCGTCCCAACGGCAGCCTGACCAGCAACCTGTACCGCGTCAAGTGAGCAGGAAAAGAGCGCACCTCCCGCCAAGGGGGAGGTGCGCTCTTGAACTGTCATAAGGGTAGCGTCACCATGGCGCACCCGGAAGGACTTACTCTATCGGAGGTACTAAGACAGAGGAAAGAATGAGACAAGACTTCTTGTAGACGCAGAGTGAATGTGCTATACTCTGATCTGTGTGTTTGTCTACAGGGAGGAAAGTCATGTTCTATACCGACGAAGAAGTGTCTGTAATTACTGGTCTGCTCAACGCCTATTTGGTGCGGGAACACGCCAGTGAAAAGGTCAGAGAATCATATACCAGGATCAGCGAGGGACTCCAAAGCCGTGTGCTGACCAGGGACGACTATGCTTGGCTGGAGAACGCCCTGCTATTCCTCCGCCCATATTGGTGGAATGACCGCGAGGACGGGCGGATGCTGATGGATGC